>JAAGOD010050229.1_pt1 | contig 39740 bp, 35 predicted proteins | sample 8389681 | NCBI WGS metagenome assembly JAAGOD01 (sample SAMN13964374, study PRJNA552185) | sponge metagenome | biome: deep-sea hydrothermal vent fields; feature: spots directly above weak diffusing fluid; material: seawater and sediment | host: Tedaniidae sp. KZ-2020 ... | reverse complement strand
TTAATATCTATTGTGCCTAAAACTTTTACTCCTGCAAATTTTGTATTTCTTAAGTCGTTATTTAAAGCTTCTTTTTTTTCTAGTAACTTAGCGTTTGATGCCTCTATACTATTATCTTCTGGTTTTGCATTTAAAATAGGCTTAATATTTTTTTCTGATTTTTTTCTTACAATAATTTTATTTTTTTGAACAACTTTTTTTACTGAGCTAGTTTTTGTATCTTTTGTTGCTTTTGCTTTAGAAACTTTTTTTACTACAGCTTTTGTAATTGTAGTGTTAACTTTTTTAGTTACTTTTTTTGCAGTAACTTTTTTGCTAATAGTTTTTTTAGCAGCTACCTTTTTTTTAGTGACTTTCTTTTTTTTAGAAGTTGCTTTGTCTGCTTTTTTACTTAGTAAAGATTTAATATTAGAAATTAACTGTTCGTCTAAGACAGTCATATGGTTTTTTACTACAAAACCAGCTGATTTAATTTCGTCCATTAAGTCGAGGGTTTCAAGCCCCAACTGTTTAGCTAATTCAAAAACTTTCAAAACCCTACTCCTTTTCTTCTTTAGATTCTTCTTTAGATTCTTCTTTAGATTCTTCTTTAGTTGCTTCTTTAGATTCTTCTTTAGATTCTTCTTTAGATTCTTCTTTAGATTCTTCTTTAGTTGCTTCTAGGTTTTTCATTTCTTCTTTTAATACATCTTCTGCTGATTTTTTTATGCTGTGGTTACCTAGGCTTTCTTTAACAGCTAATTTTAATGCGCTTAAGTTTGCAAATTTACCTTTAAACTTAATAGCTTTATTTAAAATTTGTTTAGCTTTTTTGTCGTCTTCTAATTCTAAAATATTAGTAATAAAATCAATGCTGGAATCTGCCAGCATGTCTACGGTTATAATTCCTGCATTGTTTAACACTCTTGCTTCTTCGTCTGATAAAACATCTAATTTCATTAGCTGAATTAAACTTTCTGTAGTTCTTGCAGACAGTTGTGACTCTGAACAAATATCTAAATGCCACTCTGTTAATCTAGATGCCAGTCTAACATTCATACCTCGTCTTCCGATTGCAAGGCTAAGTTGATCATCTGGAACAATAACTTCCATTTGATTATTAGATTCATCTAAAACTACTTTGGTAATATCTGCAGGAGATAAAGCTTTGCAAACAAATTGAGCTATATCATCTACCCATAAAATAATATCAATTTTTTCGCCTCTTAATTCTTGTGTAATATTTTGTACACGACTACCTTTTACTCCTACACAAGAACCTACAGGGTCAATGGCTGAGTCTGAAGTATAAACAGCAACTTTAGCTCTGTTACCTGGGTCACGAGATATTGCTTTAATTTCAATAATTCCTTCTGAAACTTCTGGAACTTCTGATTCAAATAATTTTCTCAAATAATCATTATGTGATCTTGATATAATAATTTGAGGGCCTCGACCAGTTAATCGAACATCTGCAATATAACCTTGAACTCTGTCACCTGCTTTAAGCATTTCGCCTTGAATTTGTTCTTTGTATGGCATGTATGCTTCTGTTCTTCCTAAGTCTACAACAACAGTTCTTCTTTCTACTCTGCGAACAATTCCTGATGCAACTTCGCCTTTTCTTTGTTCAAATTCATTAAATATTACCTCTGATTCTGCGTTGCGAACTTTTTGCACAATAACTTGTCTAGCAAGTTGAGCTGCAACTCTACCTAATTCGTTAATTTCAATTTTAACTCCAACAGAGTCACCTACTTGAACATTTGGGTCGTAATCAACAGCATTCGATAATTTAATTTCTACTTCTTCATCAATAAAATCTGGATCTTTAACCGCCTCTTTGAATTCAAAAATTTCTACCTCACCTGACTCTTCGTTATATTGAACTTCTATATCGCGATAAGTGCCGTAAGTTTTGTGAATAGCTGCTCCGACTCCTTGAATAATAGAATCTACAACAATATTTCGCTCAACGCCTTTATCTTTATGAATTTGATCAATTAATCTTCCAATATTAGAAAATAAATTTGCACTTGCTGACATATCTTTCCTCCATTGTTTTTAATACAATAAATTTGCTTTTTTTATTTGTGTCCATTTAATAAGTTCAAAACCTTCTTTGTCTAAACTAATTCCATCAATGTTAACATTTAATAATTTAGCTTTTACGCTAGATTTTTTGTTATTAGTTTTTTCACATGTCATTTTAATAGATCTTCCTATTACTTGATCAAAGTGCCATGGCTCTATAAGTTTTCTATCTAAACCTGGGCTGGATACTTCTAATTCATAAGATTTATTAATAAAATCTGCAATATCTAGCTGCAAACTTAAAGCTTGCGAAACACTTTCGCAATGTTTTAAACTTACGCCGTCTTTGTGATCAATAAATATTCTTAAAACTAAATCTTGGCCTCTTTTAAATTGCTCTACAGCATAAAAAATACACTGTTTTTGTTCTACAACTTGTTTTACCAAATTTTTAATTTTGCTTAATTGTGTTGTGTTATTAGGTGTTTCCATACTTTAAATAATCTTTAGCTTTAATAATTTTTAAGAGCTAAATTTAGCTCTTAAAAAACAAAAGAGAGCTAAAAAGCTCTCTTAACATCTATTTACTAACAAGGCCTTGCTAAAAAAGCAAGGTTTTCTGTTTAAATATTATCTAAAACCCATTTGTAAAGAAAGTAAAAACATTCCATAAGAAGACCTGTCTAATAGTTTTACACGGTCGTTAATGTTTCCATTATTGTTTCGAGAATTAGGATCATAAGAATTACTTCTGGCACTAGTAGACACATTGGTCATCTGTCTATAGCTTACTTCTATTCCTAGATATTTTGACACCTTAATATATCCACCAGCAATTAAAGCAACTTCTACAGAATGAGTATCTAACTTTCTATTATTAAAGTTGTTACTATTTTCAGTAAATGCCTGAGAGTATTGACGAAAAGTATAGTCTATACTTGCCCCTAATCTTGGAGTAATTACAAAAGGAATAATATCATATTTTAAAGCTAATCCTGCATTATATTGGTTAACTTGTGTAAATGGACGATTTTCTCTATTTGTTATTCCATTGTTATTTTCATACTCTTGTTTAGAGAATAAAAAATGCCCCTCTAAAGTAATAAAAGGATTGTCTTCTACTCGCATACCTGTGCTAACTCCAAAAATACTTCTGGTAGTTACATCTTTAGCTAAAGCTCCAGACTGAATAGCATATTTACCTGTTCCTAAATCTAAACCTACATATTTTCCGCTGTCTTGTTCTATTTTGTCAAAATCTTGGTTAAATAAATTAGTTTTAATAGTAGATAAACTGTTTTCAATTGCATCTAATCTTGATGGTTGTGTGTTTTGTTGAGGGGCAGCTGAATTTGCAGGTTGAATTTTATTACCAAAAATTCTTTCTGCTCTTTTCTTTTCGTCAGCTAATCTTGCTCTTTCTAAACTTTCTGCAATTTTTTGTTCTGTTTTCATTTCAGCATCTTCGCGACGCTTTCTCATTTTACCAGCTTCAGATTCTTCAACTGCAGAGCTTTTAACCTCTATAATTGGTTGGTGATTATAGCTGCTATCATTAGCTAATTCTGCATTTTGTTTGTTTGATTCTTTATTAAATTCTACTTGGTCATTAAGTAATTTTGATTCTAATGCATAAAGATTAGTTGTTACAAGTAAGCTAAGAATAGTGATTAAGCTTAAATAGCATTTTGTGTTTACATAATTTCTCATAATTGTCCCCTTTTCTACATTTCTATTTTAATAGACTTATTTTACAGCATTTTAAAGCAAGAATAGTACCAACAGGCTTAATTGCAGTAAAAATTAAGTGATTACTTATAGTTATAAATTAATAGACATATATCAAGGTTTTTATTATCAATTTTATATAAAAATACTACAGCTATGCTGTATATATTTTAAACAAATCTATAAAATTATACTGTCATTACATTAGACTACGAATAAATTTTGCCAAAAAAGGGTCTTCTTGCTGCATTAACAAGCTATAAGCTTTTGATTTATAACTTATATCTGTTTTTATAATTTTTAAAAACCCCTCTACAGCTTTCATTTTAATTACTAATTCTTGCTCATATAGCCTGCTGATTGTTTTTTCTTTTTTAATAGGTGTTGAGATAATTTTTTTTAAATAGTTTTTAGCATTAATATTTTGTGATAGTGACATTAAGTACACGCTTAAAAATCTACGGTCAGCTTCTAGATCTAAATTTACCGCCTCTTTAAAAAGGTATAAAAAATCATCTTTTTTTAATAAAGCCGCTTGTTTTTTTAATCGATCTAAACTTTCTTTAGGATTATGATTTATGCTACCAACAAGTTTAGATTCTTTTTGTAAAAAAATTTTTATTGCAGTTTGTTTTTTTATTTTTTTATTATTTAGTAAAATTTGTTTAGATTTTTTTAACTTTAATACAGATTGTAGATTTCTGGTTTGCTTATTATTTATTTGTCTGTTGTCTGATTTTTGTGATGATGTAAAAATAAATTTATCTTTTTTAGTAAAATAATTACTTAAAAAAAATAAACTGATGATAGAGATAAAAAAAAATATATTTTTATGTGTTTTTTTAAAAATATTAACCTCTTAAGTTTATTATTAATTATTTTTACAAATCAAAAGAGTCATATAAAGGAATTTTTACAAAATCTACAATATCTTCATCTGTAACAGAAAAAACGCTTCCAGAGTTTGTATAATAAATTTTCTTATCATTTCTTAACTCTAAAAGATCTGCATTCCACAAATTATAACTTTTTACATTAGCCGGCCATTTAATATCTAAAGAATGTTTAAACTTTAAAATTGTTGTGTCAAAAGGGTGAACAAACATTTGTTTTGTAACTAAAAATAATCCTTTTTTACCGTCAGGACTTATTGTTTTTAAAGACGAGCCTTCTGCTACTTTAAATTTAGGATACCATCTTCCTTTTGGAAAATTATAAACCATTATATTGCTATCACTTGTTAGCGCTACTAAGTGTCTTACTTTTCCAAAATCTACTTCTTCTAAATCTATAATGCTAATTTTTTTATCTTGCTTAATCATTTTATAATAAGAGTAAACATCTTCAATTAAATTAGTTTGTATTTTTTTAGACCAAGAATATATATCAAAAGCTAGCGCGGTATTTAATCCAAATAAATTTGCCCCATGGGAGGTGCGCTTTAACTTTAAATAGTTTGATTGAGATAACATCTTTTTTGATAAAAAAATTGGTATTTTTTTATTATCTTTTAATACCAAAGCTTTTTTATTAGTTAAAACAAATAAAGCCTCTTTTTGCTTCATAGCATATTTATTAAAAACAAAATTAGCTCTGGCTAAATTCATTAATCTTGCCATGCTAGTATAGGCTGGATGAAAATTTTGCCCCTGCAGCACAACTCTAGAATAATATTCCATTTCAACACCATGACTTCCTCCCCTTTCTACAGAGGCATCACAACCTGATAAGCTAGACTGACTATAGGGTCCATGAGTACAGGCTCGATGTCTGTATCCTTCTGTATGTCTGGCTTCATGAACAAGAGTTCCAACTCTTCCGAGTGTTGATAATTTGCTCCACCCATCTTGCATAGTAAAATAGCCACCACTATTATAAGCTGTAGCATAGGGAACATCGTTTCCTCTTCTTATTCCCCTTGTCATAGTTTTTAGCCAGTAATCATATTCAGAGGCTTTTACAAAACCCTGAATAAATATATTTGTTTTATTTCCAGAAAAATATCCGTTTTCAACAATATCTAAATCATTAAATAATTTTTTTGTATCAACGCTGTTATCACATAACTCTAAACCTCCAAAAGAATTAAAATCAATATTGTAATCTTTAATATAAGTTTTTGCCTTATAATCTGCTATGCATTTAAAATTTTTATTAAATGCAGGCATTTTTTCGCCTGGTAAATTTGGAATTAATCCTGCGGCAAATGCGCTAGGCTGATTAAATAAAAATAAAGATAAGAATAGTAAAAAATACATAAAACCTCTTTTGTATAAAATTTAATTTGTTTAAAGTTTAAAGAGTCTTTACTTTTATGGTCAAGTAAGTGGCAAAAAAAATACAACAAAGAACTTGCGCGTTAAACATAACAAAAAAAATTAGTTGATAATTAAAAGATGCTTATTTTTTAAAAATGGTAGCGAGAGAGGGACTTGAACCCCCGACACGCGGATTATGATTCCGCTGCTCTAACCACCTGAGCTACCTCGCCACAAATTTTTGATAATAAATTTATTTTTTTATATCAAAAACACATAGTAAGTTATGCAATTAAATGTAAATCAATTCAATAAAAAGATATCAATTTATATAAATACTAAAAGCTAACTGCGGTGCATTATTTTATTGTAAAAATTTATAATTTTTGTAGATATTAATGCATTGCATAAAATATTAATTTTAAAAAGCTTCTCATTCTTATATGTTTTATTTTTTATAATATTTTTTGACAAAAATTCAAGCATTAACTAGACTAAAGATAGCCAAAATCTTTAAAGATTTAAGGGGTTATTTTTATGAAGCAAATACTACTTTTTACAAATATTTTTATATGTGTTTTTTTAATTAACAGCTTAAAAACTTATGCTGCCAAATCATATAATTGGAAGGTTTTAGATAATTTTAACAATCCTATTCATGGAGCTACTGTAATTGTTTATAATTCAAAAAAAACAATTAATAAAAAATTAATTTCTGACTCTAATGGCAATGTTGCTAAAGATATACCAGCATCTATTTCTGCACCATGGACTTTAATAGTATCTTATCCTAATTTTATAACAAAAACAGTTTTAGAAATTAAAAAAGAAAATAATCTTAATATTTATTTAACTAAACAAGCAACTAACATCAACACTTTATCGGGTAAAACTTCTAATTTTTCAAACATAAGACGAGATGGGTTAATAGATTTTGGTTTAACACTATATAGTTTAAATTTATCAGAGATATGGAACATTGCTGCTGATAATTTTTTTAGCACTAAAATATTACCTGTTCCTACTTTTTCGAGAGTAAAAGTTCCTGCTAATGTTAGTCTTCCAAATCAAACTGAAAGTTATTTTCTTTCTATACGATTAAAAAAAGAATATTATGAACTTGTTGTTCCTAAAAATAAAAAATATATAATTCATACATTGCATGGACAGTTTCCATTAAAAAAAGCTATTAAAAAAATTCAAGGTGGAAATAGTTTTATTTCATTAGTTAATCTTTTTAAATTTAAAGCTTACTCTTCTAAAAATTCTGATTTTGTAAAAACTGAAGATAAAAAATTAGATTTTGATTTATCTAAAAAAACTATAGGTGGAAGCATACAAGTTAAAGCTAATATTGATACAAAACTGCAAGAGGTTTTGTTGCTTTCTTTAGACAAAAAACAAAATCAATACCTTCCATTTGATATTAAAAGACTTAGCTCTTCTGGCTCTGCATTATCAATACCTAAAGATTCTTTAAACAAAAATGTACTAGGTTTATTAACTGAAAAAAATAAATTAAAACTTACAAGTAAAAATTTAAGCGACTTTCCAGAAAGTTCTCAAATACAAAATTTCACAGACGAAGAATTTAAGATGTTACAAATATTTGAATTAAATTCAGACAAAGCTACAAACAAAAACTTAGACATGCAAGAGTGGGAAGACTTTTTACCTAAAGACAATCTAGCTGCAACAAAGTCACAATTTTTAACAGCTAAAAAAATTAGTATTGCTTTACAAAAAACATCTGACAATAAAGTTAATTTAAATTTTTTACCTTTAATTGCTGCTCCAAAAATTAACAACAATTATGTTGATTTAAAACTTCCTACTATTGCAAACAATTTTAAAGCTCACTCTAGTTTATTACAGTTAGTAGAAATAAAAGAAGTTTTTATAGATAAAAATAAAAAACATAAAATTCTTACTACAAAAATACTATCAGAAGTTGCTGTATCTACATGGGTGAGTAAATTTAATATTGATTTTGTTAATAATTTTAAAAAAGATCCAAGTAAGAGATATGCTATACAAATTATTTTTTTAGCAACCACTGGTCAGTCATCTGAGCCTAGCCATGCCACTCGTAGCTTACAAGAACTTTTGTAATATTTTAAAAAAACTGAGTATATATTCTTTACTTAGTTTTTTTAGTTTGTCTTGTGCTTTAGTGCCAAGCAATCCTTTTGACACTGCAGTCAAACAAAAAGTTAAAAAAACTTTTAAAGAAAACTATGATATTTTATGGAAAATTGCACAGCAATCAGCTCAAAAATACCCTATTAAAAAAACTGATTACGAAAAAGGTTTAATTTTTACTAGATGGATTAGGCTAAATAGTATTTTTAAAGACCCTTCTGTAAAAACAACTAAGTCTTTTTATCAAATTCGTATTTATATAACAAAACATTTAGATAATAAAACATCTACTATAAAAATAGAAAAACAAATTAAAAGTAAAAAAAACTTTTTATCAGAAGAAGTTAATATTTTGAGTAATCAGGTAGAAGAAAAAATTATTTTATATCGCATTGTTCAAGAGTTAAAAATATACAAAAAATTAAACACTACTTTATAATATGAATGCTGACCTTCTTATTAAAAATGGCAACATAGCTATTAGACATCCAACAAGCAAAAGTTGGAAGCTAGAGCAATTAGATATTTTAATTAAAGATAAAAAAATTATAGAGATTGGTTCTTTTTCTACAAACAAAGCTTGCAAAACTTTAGATGCAAAACATTTACATATTAGCCCTGGTTTTATAGACACTCAGGTTCATTTTAGAACTCCTGGTTTAGATTATAAAGAGGGCTTTAAAAATGGAAGCTTAGGTGCAGTTTTAGGAGGTATAACAAGTGTTTTAGATATGCCAAACACTAAGCCTTCAACTACAGATGAAGATTCTTTTAACAAAAAATTATTAAAAATTAAAAACCAAAGTTTTTGTAATTACGGTTTGTTTTTAGGGGCAACTGCCAAAAATGCTAAACATTTAAAAAAAATGGAGCAAATTAAACATTGTTGTGGAATTAAAATTTTTATGGGCTCGTCTACTGGAGACCTTTTATTACATGATGATATTTATTTAAATCAAGTTTTGCAAAATGGACAAAAAACTATAGCCATTCACGCAGAAGATGAAAGCAGACTGCAACAACGAAAAACATTAATAAGCCAAGAAGAACTTAAAGTATCAGATCACCCTTATTTAAGAGACGAGCAAACTGCACTTATAGCAACAAAAAGAATTGTGGATTTAGCTATTAAAAATAAAAGATCTATACATATTCTTCATATTAGCACAAAACAGGAATTAATATTTATAAAGACTGTTCAAAAAAAATATCCAAATTTAATTACTTTAGAGGCAACTCCACAACATTTAACTTTAAGCTCGCCTGATTGTTACAACAAATTTGGATCTTATGCACAGATGAACCCTCCTATTAGAGAGCAAAAACATCAAGATGCTTTATGGGAGGCTATTAAAGATAATCAAATTTATATTATAGGTTCAGATCATGCCCCGCATAGTTTAAGTGAAAAAAATCAAAAATATCCATTGTCTCCTGCTGGAATTCCAGGAGTGCAAACTAGTATTGCTTTGATGCTTGATGCTGTTAATCAAAAAAAAATGTCTTTTTTAAAACTTGTACAGCTAATGAGTTTTAACCCTAGTCTTAGGTATAATATAACAAACAAGGGTTTAATATGTAAGGGCTTTGATGCTGATCTTAGCTTAGTTGATTTAAAAAAAGAGCAAACTATAACCGAAGATATTTTAGTGTCTTTAGCCCCTTCTCCATTTATAAATAAAAAAGTTAAAGGCTGGCCAATACATAGTGTTGTTAATGGCGCTGTTGTAGTTAAAGACAGTCAGTTAGTAATCAAAGAACCACAAGGCCGAGCTTTAAACTTTGGCTATAGTTTTGATTCTGTTTAAATTATTATATCTAAATATTTTTTTATAAAAAAATAAATCAAGCCTTAAGTCTTTTAAGTGAAAAAATAATTTTCTAGCCTTAAGACTTTAGAGTAAAAATATTTTTCTAGGCTTAAGACTTTTTTTAGTCATGTTTGTTTAATAATTTTTTTTAAACAAAAATAATTCTGCTATTCTAATAAAACAAGTTACATATACAGAATCTTTTTAACTGAAATACTTGTAAAATATATTATTCAAGGAGGAATAGTGATTCGTTTTGTATTATTTTTTTTATTTATTAGTTTTTTTAATTTAAGTAGATCTTTTACAAAAAATAAATTAATAAATTTTCAACCAAAAGTAATATATGACAAAGACAATCGTAAAGATTTTTATGAAATTAAAAATAAAAAAATAAGAGACTTATCTTTAGCAACTGTTGCATTGTTTGATTCATCGTCTTTAAAAGCTGCCAATGATGCAGAAACATTATTTAAAATTAATGCATATACTTTAAAAGACAGCTACAACTTATGCTCTTCAGAAAAATATTTACATCAACCAGCAGCTGCATTTTGCACTGGTTTTTTAATTGCTCCTGATTTAATTATTTCTGCAGGACATTGTGCTTTAGATCAATCAGATTGTGAAAATATACATTTTGTTTTTGATTATAAATTTTCTACAAAAACACAAAAACAAATTCAAATACCCAAAAGCTCTATTTATTTTTGCAAAGAATTAATGTCTCAAAGTGATGATACATTTTTAGATCATAGTATTATTAAATTAGACAGACCTGTTACTGACAGAAAGCCTCTTAAAATTAGAACAAAAGGTTTAATACAAAAAAATACAAAAATTTTTGTGATGGGTTACCCATCAGGGATACCTTTAAAAATTACAAAAGGTGGGGCAAGAGTTTCTAAAGTTAGTGAAACTAGTTTTTTAGCAAACTTAGATACATTTCAAGGAAATTCTGGCTCAGCTGTTTTAAATTCAAAAACATACGAGGTAGAGGGAATTTTAGTAAGGGGTGAAACAGATTATAAATATAATTTAGAAAATTCATGCAATTTAACAAATGTTTGTTTAAAAAAAGACAATTGCTCTGGAGAGGGTATAGTTAAAATTACTAGTATAAAAAAAGAAATAGACAATGCATTAAATTCTAAAAAAAGTGATAATTTAATACGCAATGATGACAATTGTGAAAATGATATTTATTGTGAAGCAGATGACGGCGAAAACTACTTTTTATAAATTAGTTCTGTTAAGGCATGGGCAAAGCTTGTGGAATAAAGATAATCTTTTTACTGGATGGAAAGATATAGATTTAAGCACTTTAGGGATACAACAAGCCAAAGATGCTGGACAAATACTTAAAAAAAATAAACTCTGCTTTGATTTTGCATTTTGCTCAGTATTAAAAAGATCTGTAAATACTCTTTTTTATGTTTTAGAGTCTATGGATATACATAATTTACCTACAAAAAAATCTTGGAAATTAAACGAAAAACATTACGGCGCTTTGCAGGGAATGAACAAAGACGAGGCTAGAAAAAAATATGGAAAAGATAAAGTTCATATGTGGCGCAGAAGTTTTGACACTCCCCCTCCTTTGTTAGAAAAAGATGTTGATTTTAATTTGCAGCAATATAGTGAAATAAAAAATCCTGTATTAGGGGAATCTTTAAAAGATACGCAAAAAAGAGTTTTAGATTTTTGGCATTCAGATATTGCAATACAAATTAAACAAAATAAAACTATTTTAATAGTTGCTCATGGAAACAGCTTAAGGGCGCTTATGCAATACTTAGAAGATTTAAGTGAACAAAAACTTTTGGACTTAAATATACCTACTGGCGAGCCTATTTTATATACACTAGATAGTCAGTTAAAATTTATTAAATCAGAATATTTAAAATAAAATATTTTTATTTATAGTTTAATTAATGTTAAATTTTTATCTTTAGGTTTTGTTGTCCATAAACTTAAAACACAGCCTCCAAGACCTGCTCCACTAGGCTTTGTTGCAATTGCTCCGCTTGATTTTAAATCTAACATATGTTTTTGTAAATCTGTAGTTATAAGTCCCCACTTATTAAAAGAATTTTTTGATAAATCAAAAGCTTCTTTAAAAAAAGGCACAGATTGGGTTCTGCTTAAATTTTTTGTTTCTAAAATTAAATCTGTAGCTTTTTGAATTGCATTATCTAACTTAGCATGGATTTTATGATTTTTTTTTATCCAGTTTTGAACTTGTAATACTGCTTTTTTAGTAGAACCTTTTGATTCAGAATTACTTAAGGCCAAAAATGGAGAATTTTTAAAATTAACTTTTTTAAAACCTGAGTTAATATTAAATAAAATAGTTGAGCTAGATAAAGCAGCTGCAATGTCTACACCGCTGCTTGTCCCGTGAAAAGAGTCTTCTAAAGATTTTGCAAAATCAAAAACTTGATCTTTTTTAATTACATTTAGCTCTTTTAACCATAAGCTTATAGCAGAGCATAGAGCTGCAGAGCTACCAAGGCCTGATCCAAAAGATAAAGTGCTTTCAATAATTAACTTACCCTTTATATCAATTACTTTTTCTGAAATTTTACTTAAAACTATATTAAAAACATTATTAAATAATAACTGCATTATTTTAGAATTAGAATTAAAAATAATATCTAATTTTTTTCCACCTGGTTTAAAAATAAATTTTAAAAATTTATCTTTTAACGGAACGGCTATGGCAGACTTTCCCCTTAATACAGAGTGCTCTCCCGTGATAATGCATTTACTGTGTGTTTTAATTTCAAACATTTGTATTTTTATTAAAAGTACCTAAATCTGTTAATTTATATTTTTTTGTTAGCTTGTATAAATATATTTTTATTTTATCTTCTTCTTTTTTTGGATATAATAAATGAATATTAGGGCCAGCATCCATTGTAACTAATAAATTAATTTTTTGCTCTGTTATAAAATAACTTAAATCTTTTAAAATATCTTTTACAACAGGAGTAAAATAAGAAAAAGGCTTTGGACAGGTTTCAAATAATTGGTGCATGTCTATAAACTCATTCCAAACAAGATCTTTGATAGCTAAAAATTGATTTGGCTTTGTTAAAAGATTTTTTAATTTTACAAATCTTTGTTTTGATCTTTTTACTCTATTATTAAAATCTGAATGCTCTAAAACTCTACTATGAGCTTCTGATGAAGACACTTTTTTTGTATTTGTTGAAACTAATAAAACATTATGATTTAAATTTATATAATCTTTGTGAACTGGTAAATCTTTAACATCACTTCCGTCCCACTCTGCCCAATTTAAAAATAAAGATCTGCAAGATGATCCAGACCCAGCTCGGCTTAAGTTTGCTAAATCAACTAATTTTAATTTGCTTTTACCATTATCTAAAGAGATTTGATAAGCTGCTTTAGTTAAGGCAGAAAAACTAGATGCAGAACTTGCTAGTCCACAAGATGCTGGAAAATTATTAGATGACAAAATAGTATAAGAGCCTTTTATATTAAAATATTTTTTTAAATAAGACCAATGCTTTAAAAATCTTTCTTGAGATTTTTTTGTTAATTTTAATTTAGAATCTAAAGGCTTCCACTGGTCTTGGCACAAGTTAAATGTAGATGTATCTTTATCTGTAATTTTAGCCGCAGATTTTGTTATAGTAATATTTTTATTAACAGCTACAGATGTGGTTAAATTTTTTAAAGTATAAGACAAAGACGGATTTGCAGGTAAATTTTTTGTACCTGGTAATTTGCCCATATATTTAATTAAAGCAATATTAGATGGAGATTTTTTTAATACCTGATGCTTAAAAGAGTCTTTGTTGTCAAAATAAGTCATTATTTAAGTCCATATTATGAGCAGTTTATTTTATATCTTTAATTTGTAATTTTAAACCATCGGATAAATAATTATCTTTAATAAATAACAAAGAAGATAGAATTTTACTAGTCTTTATTTTTTCTTTTATAATGTCTTTGCTGTCTGAGCTATAAAAAATTAAAAATGTATCTGCCCCTAAAGCTCCACAAGATTTGCTAGCTAAAATTTCTGGTATTTTATTAAATTCTTTAACTGTATTTGTAGACTCTAAACAAACAAGCCCTTGTTTTTCTAAAATTTTCTGCTGCTCTGTTACGGAGGATAAAAAATTATCTATATTTTTTTCATCAATAGCTATAAAAGCTTTTTTTACTGTTGGCGTTAAAGCTTTTTTTACAATATCTAATTTTGATTTTGTTATGCTTGATAAATGTTTATAAGTATCAACTTTATTTTTACTTTTTAAAATAGAAAATTGATAATTTTTAAATGGCCAATAAAAGTTTTTATATTTAAAATTAGAGATATTAGCTGAATCTAAACTATGTGAATTTAAACTATGTGAATCTAAATTTTTATCTAAAAATTCTAAAAATACTAATGAGCCAAATAATTGTGATAATATATCAAATCCACTGCCTAAATTAGTTAATTTTTTAAATGTATAAAAAACATTTAATTCTTTTTTTTCTGTATTTAAAAAAGTGTCCCATTTTTGTTTAAACTCTTGTATACTAATTTTGTTGTCAGCATTTGTTGTATTTGTTGTATTTAAAATATTTTCTTTTTTATTAAAAAAAAGTTTATGCAAATTAATAATAATATAAACAGATAAAAACTCTGCTCCAGAGCAGCCAAAACCTCCGCTGGCATTATATGGATCTTTAAAAGAACAATTTTTAAAAAAATTTTTAAATTTATCTGTATCGCAAGTATTTAATTGCCCTATATAGTCTTTTAATAATAAAAAAGCAGGATGAGTTTTTTTATTATTAATTTGTTTTAAAAAATTACAATCATCAGGCTGATTAATTTTTAAAATAAAATTTTTTGGAGTGTTTATTAATAAACTAGGGCCTCCACTTAAAGCAAGATACTCTCCTAATAAAAAAGTTTTACTTGGAATATAAATATCTATTAAATATTTATTAAAACAATTTAAAATAGCTTTCTCCAAAATTTAGTATTGCAGGCTGGCTTATTATTTATATCTAATTTCTGTTAAAATAGTTTTTGCATGTTGTAAAGAAACACGCTTAGTTTTGATAAGTAAATTTTCTAAACCACTAGATAACAACTCTGACTCTTTGTTGTTAAGCTTTTCTTCTTCGTTTATAGACATAACTAAATTTTTAATATGCAGCTTCATATGCCCCTCAATAATTCCTTCTGTAGTTAAAGCTTTTAATGCTCCTAAATTTTGAACTAATCCTGCAGCGGCACATACTTTAGATAATTCTTTAGAAGAGGATATTTTTAAAATTTGTAAACTCATTTTAGCCATTGGGTGCAATTTTGTAACCCCTCCAACTGTTCCAACAACAATTGGTGCTATTAAAGTCCCAACTAAAGTTCCAGAATTTTTTGATCTCCATTTAGTAATTGAGCTATATTTTCCATTAGCACTTGCGTAACTATGAACTCCTGCCTCTACCGCTCTCCAGTCATTTCCTGTTGCAAGTAATATAGGGTCAATTCCGTTTAATACGCCTTTGTTATTTGTTGCAGCTCTATAAGGATCTTTTTCTGCAAATCTAGATGCTTGTTCAATTTTTAAACATAAGTTTGGATCTAAATTTTTTAAAGTTACTTTAGCTTTAACTAATTTTGTATCTACTAAATTAGTTAAAATACATATACTTACTTTTTCTAAACTTAGTTGTTCGATAGGTTTTTTTAAAAATTCACAAACTTGATTAATAATATTAGCTCCCATTGCTTCGCAAGTATCAACAAGCACATGTATAATTGCCATATTATCAAGTTTTTTAATTTCTAAATTAATTACTCCTCCGCCCCTTGCTACTAAACCATTGGCAACTTTTAAATTTGCTTGATTAATTAAATCTAGTTTATTTTTTTCAAGAATATTTTTTAAATTATTAAAATCTTTTACATCAGCAATTTGAATTTGCCCTATAGAAAGCGAGCCTAAGCTTTCTGTAATAATTGTACCATTATTTTTAATCCACTTAGCAGTTTTACTAGCTGCTGCTATAATAGAAGTTTCTTCAACTACCATTGGGATAATATAATCTTTATTATCAATTACAAAATGAGTTGCAACTCCAAATGGCATAGGAAAATATCCAATAACATTTTCAATAAAATTTTCTGCCAATTCTACAGGTATTGGGTAAGGCCCTTGCAAAAGTTTAACATCTTTTTTAGTTAAACAACCTAATTCTAAAAGTTTTTCAAATCTTTTAGACCTACTTAATTTAGAAAATCCATCTAAGTTATAACCTGACATTTTATTATTCCTTTGCTTAAATAGATTTTAATAAAAGTTTATCTTTTAATTCTATAATATTTTTACAACCAGAGCAAAATAAAGCTATTTTTAATTCATATTCTAGCAAATTCATCTTAACTAGCAGTTGTTCTTCGCTAATTTGTAAAGCTTTTAAAATTGGCTGAGCAACTCCAACTGCTGTTGCCCCTAGTGCTAAAGCTTTGGCTGCATCTAATCCATTTTTAATTCCGCCTGATGCCCAATACTCAAAAGATTTTTTATTTTTTTTAATTTCTGAAGCCCATATTAAACTTTGCACAGTGCTAATCCCCCAAGATCCAAAAGTTTGAGAGGCTTGATTTTGCAAACTTCCCTGCTTAGCTCTTGCGCCTTCTATTAATCCCCAGTGAGTACCTCCAAGGCCAGCCACATCAATTACTGAAACGCCTAGGTTGTAAAGATTTAATAAAGTTTTTTTTGAAAATCCACATCCTGTTTCTTTAATAATAACTGGTACTTTTAAAGACTTACATAAGTTTTCTATAGCTTTAGTTGAGTTTTTAAATTCTGGAGTTCCCTCAATTTGTAAAACTTCTTGCAAACTATTTAAGTGAATAATTAAAGCTTTGGCATTTGTGGAGGTGACTAGGGATTTTATTTTTTCTATTGGATGTGAAATTAATTGGCTAACTCCAATATTGGCTAATAATTTAATATCTGGTACTTGTGCTCTGATTAGCTCCCACTCTTTAAAAGATTTTTTAGCTAAACTATTATCTGATAATTCTTTTCTTTGTGATCCCACTCCCATAAACCAAGATTTTTTAACACAAGCTTTAGCTAATGATAAATTAATTTTAGCCGAAGAGTCATGGCCTGCTGTCATGGAGCTAATAAAAAAAGGAGTTTTTTCTTTTTGATTTAAAATTGTAGAAGACAAACTAACTTCTGAAAAATTTAAATCAACTAATGCTTCGTGAAGTAAGTTTACTTTACTCCATTGATTAAATTCTACACTAGCTTGATTAGCTTCGTCTAAAGCTAGTCGAATGTGATCTTGCTTTCTATTTTGAAACTGATTGATGTCCATTAAGGTTTAAATTTATTAAATTATATTCTCTTTTATAAAAATATTACGACTGTGCTTGTTTAACTAAAGCAGAAAATGCACCAGAATCTGCAACAGCAACTTCGGCAAGCATTTTGCGATTCATGTCAATTCCTGCATTTTTTAAACCATTAATTAGTTGAGAATAAGTTGTTCCATTTAATCTAGCAGCGGCGTTAATTCTTTGAATCCAAAGTGCTCTAAAATCGCGCTTTCTTACTTTTCTGTCTCGATAAGCATACTGCATAGCTTTATCATTTTTTTCTATAGCAGTAATATAACAACTACTATTAGATCCACGATAACCTTTTGCTCTGTCTAAAACTTTATTACGCCTACGACGGGCTACAAAACCTCTTTTAACTCTCATTATAAACCTCTTATTTAACTAGTAATTGTCTTTGAACTGCTTTTAAATTGGCATCATCAACATAAGTGCCTTGTCCCAAAGCTCTTTTTCTGGGAGCAGACTTATGCTCTAGTAAATGCCTAAGACCTTGTTTTTTTCTTTTGATTTTTCCGCCAGGTTTAACGCGAAAGCGTTTGGCAGCACCACGATGGGTTTTCATCTTTAACTTCAAATTGCCTCCTTGGAATGGCGTTTAGCTTTTTAGCTAAATCTTTGTTATTGCTCAGACTCAAGTTTTTATCTGATGCTAAGCTAACATAGCCACAATAGGAGGGCAAGAGTAAATAGAATTTTGTGTGATTAGTCTCTAAGTTACTTTGTCCCTTTATGTTTACTTGCTCTATGCCAACCTCCGGAATCAATAGAGTTTTTTAAAGCTTTTTTAGCAGCTATAGAAATAACTCCTATTTTAGAGGAAGAACAAATTTTCAATATTTTTTTTCTCTGCTTTTCAGAGTGGGCAATACTTTTAAAGAAGGATTTTTTCTCTTTTGCTGATTTAAGGCTTCTCCCAAATTTACGATTTTTCTCAACTTTTTCCCCTGATTGCTGAATCCATTTAGACAATAATTGATTACTTGTTTCAGACTTATCACCTGTGCAACTTCTTCCAGATGTTATAGCGGTGCCATTTGGACTTACCACTGTAACACTGTCATTAGTAATTTTTGTTAATACTGGAGAATATTTTTTTGTTTTATCATTATATCTATAACTTAAAGTATAGTTTGGATCCATAATTAAATTTCTTCCATTAACTGCACCGCCAAATTCATTAGGAATAGAATGTTGCTTTAAACTCTCTAAGCAAATAGACTTTTTTATTGGCAAGACGCCGATGCCGCCGCTTATTCCGTCGCCGCCTTTATAGTAGTATTGACCTCCTCCGATGTCTTTATAGTAGTAACCTCCTCCGATGCTGTTTGTATAGTAACCTAATTCGCTGTTAAGCTTTGCTGCTAATATTTTAACCTTATTATAGTTTTTTGCTTCTTGAGCTTGATTAATTTGTGTTGTTATTTTAGCAATCTCCTTATAATTCATTTTGGCAAAACCGGAGGGACTTACAATTATAATAGTTAAAAAAAAGAGAAAAGCTATAGTTAAGAAATTATACATAATAGTCCTTGTGTTAAATTTATATAAAGTATACGGAATAAAATAAAATAAACTAAAATAAACTAAACTAAACTAAACTAAACTAAACTAAACTAAACTAAACTAAACTAAACTAAACTAAACTAAACTAAACTAAACTAAAGTTAGTTATTTCTAGTCTTGTGTCAATTATTGTAGGGTATATGGTAACTCCACCACTGCAGCATCAAATCCAAAAGCTTTCATATCAATGGCGTCTAAAATAGCCTCAGATTTTGTCATGCACTTAGCTATAATAATCATAAATCCATTATATTTTTCTTTTGGATAAAAAGTAGAACCATCTCGATACCCTGCAAGTAACTCATTACCTACTGATGGTGGAACTTGGGAAATTGAAAGCGAATATTTTCTTCGTAAGCTAGGTACATCTATATTTATACTATTAAGTGTAATATAATTTTCGTAGCAATGCCCTTTATCAAACCTTGCAGGATATCCATTGGCACTAATAGTAATCAAATTAAAGTAGCTAGTTTGTTTATCTAGAAGAAACAGGTTCTTTAATCCATTTTTTTAAAGCGCTAAGTAATCCTGCCTCTCTTAAGGGGATATTAAATTTTTTAGATGTTTCAACTAAGCTGCGAAAAGCTGCTCCTAAATCTTTTTCTAAATGCTTGCGAACATATTTTTTACTTAAGTACTCACTTGGAGTTTTAGTTAAATTTTGAACCCATTCTAAATAACTAGCTGCAACCCCTCCAGAATTAGTTAAAATATCTGGTACTGTTAAAATGTTTCTTTTATTTAATATAATATCTGCATTTGCAGTAATTGGTCCGTTTGCAGCCTCTAAAACTACTTTTGCTCCTACAATATGTGCATTTTTTTCTGTAATTTGTTTTTCTAATGCTGCTGGAACTAAAAAGTCTACTTTTTTAAATAAAAATTTACTTAAAGCTATTTCTTGATAAGTAAAAACACTTTTTGTTAAAGCTTCTTCTGTAAATTCAGCAATACTTTTTTTATCTTCTACTACCCATTTAAAAAGTTTTTTAATATTAATTCCATTTCTATTTTCTAAAATAAGAAAGTTTTTACCATCGGCTCTAGGAGAAAATTCAAAAATACTAACTACTTTTCCACCTCTTTTGTAAAAACCTAAAGCAGCGTGAGACCCTACATTACCAAAACCTTGAACAGAAAAGCTTAATCCAGTTAATGGTTTTTGCTGATTGCTACCTAAATTATAAGCTTTAGCTACTTTTTCTGCAACTACGGCAACCCCGTATCCTGTTGCTTCGTCTCTTCCTTTTAATCCAAAATCAGAAACTGACTTTCCTGTAATAAATCCTGCAAGCAAAGCTTTATGCTCTGGATGTTTTTTTGTAAATTTAATATAAGAATCTAATAGAGGTGTCTCAAAAATTTTTTTATTACTGTATTCTGTCAAAACTTTGTTAAATATAGGAAGTATTGATACATCATTTTTTTGAACATATTGAGAATCAATATTTTTTATATCTAAAATTTCTGGTTTATTTTTTAAAGACCATCTTAAGTATTCATCTAACATTACTTTCATTATTTTAGGACTAGTGCCAACATCTGGTGCTGGAACATCATTTAGTGATCCAATATTTTTAGGATATTTATTTAAAAAAGTGCTAATAAAAAGTCTGCTAATTTGCTCTAATTCATTTTCGGAATATTTTTTAGGATTTATTTTGATACCACCTTTTGCTCCTCCAAATGGAAGGCCAATAACTTTATTTTTAAGACGCATTCCTAATGCTAATGCCCTAACTTCCATATAGTTTACAGATTCATGAAACCTGATTCCGCCCTTTCCTGGCCCTTGTGAACTTGGATATTGCACTCTCCATGCTTTAATGATTTCTGTTTTTCCGTTGTCTAAGGTTAACGGAAATTCTAAATTTAAAACTTTAGGAGATTCTAATAAATAATTTAATTTTTTGTTTTCTTTTGTTGATAAAAATTTATCTTGCAAAATTTTAATTGGCTTTAAAAAATTATTATAAAAGCTTTCTTTTTCTACATGTACCGTATTGTTTTGAGACACAGATGTGTCTATTTTATTATCAAGAAATAATATATGGCACTGAGAGCTAGCAGCTAAGGCAAAATTAGACACTAACAGCACTAAAAAACAACTTATTATAAATATTTTCATTTAAATCTCCTATTTTTATTTTTAATAATGCACTTGTTGTTCCATAGACCATAAATTACCAAAAACTTGACATTTAAATTCCTAAATACAAACATATAGATGTCTAGTCTAAACATCTATAAGGGGAAAATATGTTACATAAAATAAAATCTATTTTTATTTTTATTTTTATTTATTTAACAAGTTTTAATAGCTATGCAGGAATTGACTCTGAAATTAATAAACTAACCTCCCCGATTGCTGAAACTTTTAGTAAATTTGTATTTTTTAAAATATCTTTATTTGGCGCGCAGTTACCAGTTATTGTTTTGTTATTAATTATCAGCGCAGTAATTTTTACTTTTTATATGAATTTTATTAACATTAAAGGTTTTAAACATGCCATTGAATTAATTTCTGGTAAGCATGACAAGCCATCATCTAAGGGAGAAATTTCACACTTTCAAGCATTAATGACAGCTATCTCTGGAACTGTAGGAATAGGTAATATTGCAGGTGTTGCTGTTGCTATTAGTGTTGGAGGGGTAGGTGCAACTTTTTGGATGGTTGTTGCAGGTTTTTTAGGCATGTCTACAAAATTTGTAGAATGCACACTTGGTGTTAAATACAGAAAGCATAACAAAGACTCTTCGTTTTCGGGAGGTCCTATGTATTATTTAACTCATGGATTAGCAGAACTAAACTTTCCTAAACTTGGTCGTTTTTTAGGTATATTTTTCGCAATAGGCCTTGTCTTAGGAGCTTTAGGTATTGGAAATATGTTTCAATCAAACCAAGCTTTTGTTCAATTAAATTATATAACAGGAGGCTTGTTAAATAACTACGGCTGGCTAATTGGTTTTATTTTTGCCTTTATGGTTTTTATAGTTATTGTTGGAGGCATTAAATCAATTGCTAGAGTTACAGAAAAAATGGTTCCATTTATGGCTTTGTTATATTGTATCTCTGCGCTTGTTGTTATTTTTATGAATATAGAATTTTTACCAACGGCTATTTTAAATATTTTTAACGGAGCATTTTCTTCAAAAGGATTAACGGGAGGTATGCTTGGTGCAATGATTGTTGGTTTTCAAAGAGCAGTGTTTTCTAATGAAGCAGGAATTGGTTCTGCTTCAATTGCACATGCTGCAGTAAAAACTAATCAACCTATTACAGAGGGGATTGTTGCAATCTTAGGACCTTTTATTGATACAATTATTATTTGTAGCCTTACTGCTTTAGTTATTTCTGTAATTTCTGTAGCTGTTCCAGGCTTTGCAGGAGAGGCTACGGGTATTGCAATGACTTCTGCTGCTTTTGAAAGTCAAATTTCTTGGTTTCCATATTTAATTGCTTTAGCTGGTTTACTTTTTGCTTTTTCAACCATGATATCTTGGTCTTATTACGGGTTAAAAGCATGGACTTATTTATTTGGCCAAGACAAAGAGCTTATTTACAAATTAATTTTTTGTGTTTTTGTTATGTTAGGCTGCATGGTAAAATTAACGCCTATATTAAATATATCTGATGCACTTGTGTTTTTAATTTGCATACCAAATATTATTGGGCTGTATATGTTAGCACCTATTGTAAAAAAAGATTTAAAGGCTTACTGGTTAAATCAAAAATAAAAATTTTTGTTAAATTAATTTTTTATTATAAATCTTTTTTTTCTTATGGCTTGATGTCAGATTCTTTTGGTTTGATGTCAGATTCTTTTGGTTTGCTGTCAGTCTTTTCAGAATCTTCAAATTCTTTTTGAGCTTTTCTTTCTGCAGCTTTTGCAGCTTTTGCAGCCTCTTTTAATTTTAAAGCTTTTGCTTTAGAAATTTTAGGATCCTCTACAACAATTGCAAACATATGTCTGCCTTCTTGTTTTGGAGGTGTTTCGATAATAGCAATATCTTCTAAAGATTTAATCATTTTTTCAATTAACTTTAAGCCTAAATCTTTATGTGCCATTTCTCGACCCATAAATCGTAAATTAATTTTAACTTTGTCACCTTCTTCTAAAAATTCACGAGCTTTAGCTAATTTAATATTAAGATCGTTTTCTCCAGTCCTTGGCCTTACTTGAATTTCTCTTAACGAAACTGTTTTTTGTCTTTTTTTATTTTCTTTAGCCTGTTTTTTAGAATCATATTTCCATTGACCATAATCCATTATTTTACAAGTTGGTGGCTTTGCCTCTGCTGCAACTTCTACTAAATCTAAACCCTCTTCACGAGCTTTAGCTAAAGCATCACGAGTTGAAATAACCCCTAACATAGCACCTGTGTGATCAATAACTCTGACCTCTGGAACACGAATTCTTCCGTTAACTCTTTGAAAGATAGCTTTCTTTTTTCTCTGAAACTTAGCTTGAGCCAAATGGCCTCCCCTTTTGCAAATTATGATTCTATAAAAATAGATTCCATAATTCTAGTTTGTTTTTCTTTTCTTAATTTTTCTATAACTTCTTTTAAAGTTAAATTATTAATATTTTCACCTGTTCTTAAACGCAAAGATACTTTTTTATCAGACTCTTCTTTGTCTCCAACAATTATCATATAAGGAATTTGTTTAATTTGTGCTTCTCTAATTTTAAATCCTAATTTTTCATTTCTAATGTCTAAGAATGTTCTAAAATCTTTTTTTAATTCTATATTAATATTTTCTGAATAAGCTTTATTTTTATCTGTTAAATTACAAATAGCAATCTGTACTGGACTCATCCAAAAAGACAGTCTTCCTGCTGTATGCTCTAAATAAGTTGCTAAAAATCTTTCAAAAGAACCTAAAATTGCTCTATGAAGCATAATTGGCTGGTGATTTTCATTATCCTCCCCAACATAAGACAATTTAAAAGCTTCTGGCATATTAAAATCACACTGCAAAGTGCCTAATTGCCAAGGCCTTTTCATAGAATCAATAAATACAATATCTAATTTAGGTCCGTAAAAAGCTCCGTCGCCTTTGCTAATTGTGTAAGGTAATTTTAAAGTATCTAAAGCTTTTTTTAAAGCATCCTCTGATTTATCCCACACATCATCACTTCCCATTCTTTTTTCGGGACGAGTTGATAAATAAATTTTGTATTCATTCATTCCTAAACTTTTATAAACTTCTTTTAAAAAATTCATAAAAGATTTAATCTCTGATTGCAGCTGATCAAGCCTACAAAAAATATGAGCATCATCTTGGCAAAAACTTCTTACTCTAGACAACCCATGCATAGTTCCGCTTCTTTCGTAACGATGAAGTCTTCCAAAATCTGCAATTCTCCATGGGAGGTCTCTATAAGAATGTTTTTTTTGAGAATAAATTAAGCAATGCCCAGGGCAGTTCATAGGTTTTACAGAAAATTGTCGTTTGTCTATTTCTGTAAAATACATATTTTCTCTATAATTTTCGTAGTGTCCAGATTTATGATATAAATCTACATCAAAAATTTGAGGACTAATTACTTCTTCGTAATTATATTTAATATAAAGTTCTTTTAAGTAAGAAGTTAGCTCGTTATAAATTACAGAACCTTTTGCAGTAAAAAAAGGAGCTCCTGGTGAATATTTATGAAAAAAGAATAGATCTAATTTTTTTCCTAATATTCTGTGATCTCTTTTTTTAGCTTCTTCTAATAAATGTAAATGTTCTTGTAAATCTTTTTCTGACCTAAATGCTGTTCCATAAATTCGTTGTAGTTGTTTATTTTTTTCGTCGCCCTTCCAATAAGCACCAGCAACACTTAATAATTTTATACTAGAAATCTGCCCTAAGTTTTGAACATGCGGGCCTTTACATAAATCAAGCCAGTCACCTTGTTTGTAAATACTAACTTCGCTTAAGCCTTCTTGTTTTAAGTCTTTAATAATTTCTACTTTAAATAATTCTTTTTTATTTTTAAAATAATCAATTGCTTTATCAATAGCCCAAACTTCTTTAGTAACTGGCAATTTTGATTTAATAAGCTCCTTCATTTTTTTTTCAATTTTTATAAGATCTTCTTCTACAAAAACATAAGATGAATCAAAATCATAATAAAATCCAGATTCAATAACAGGTCCGATAGTGACTTTAATTTCTGGCCAAATAGATTGCACAGCTTGAGCTAAAACATGAGCAGCTGAGTGTCTAAAAATATCTAAACTTTCTTTTGATTGTTTGGTAATAATTTCTACTTTATCTTGGTCAGATAATAAAGTTCTTAAATCTTGAACTTCGTTATTAGAATTAATTTTAGCACCAATTGTATCTTTAGCTAATCTTGACCCAATACTTTCTGCAAGTTCTAAAACACTTGGAGATTTTTGAAAATCTTTAGTAGAGCTGTCTGGCAAAATAATAGAAATTTTAGACATAAATTAGTAAACCACTTCGTGGCTAGTTGACTCGTCATGAAAGGGATCATCTTTTGGAATTAAAGAATGTTTTTCTAAAAATTTTGTACTTGTGTATAAAAATAAACCTAAAAATCCTAAAAATATTCCAACCTCTGCAAAAGAAAATTTAATTACAGATTTAGAATAGTGTGGGTAAACCATCCAGTAAACATCTATAAACTGCATAAATAAAATTAAAAAAGACACTGCACAAAGATGGGATGGATTTCTTTTAGCCCATTGTGGAAGCAAAGCAATAAAAGGTACAATAAATTTAAACACAAGTAATGCAATAGATACCCATATCCACTCGCCATTAAAACGATCTAAAAAATAAATTGTTTCTTCTGGTATATTAGCATACCAAATTAACATAAACTGACTAAATGCAATGTATGCCCAAAAGGTAGTAAAGCCAAAAAGTAATTTTCCCAAATCGTGTAAATGATTTTCGCTTACATATCCTTTAATCCAAGATTTTTTTAAAGCATATAAAACAAAAAGAATTATAAATGCCAAAGTTGATTGAAATAATCCGGCAAAATTATAAACTCCAAAAATAGTAGAATACCAATGAGGGTTTAAGCTCATTAACAAATCAACACTAAATAAAGAATAAGAAAGAGCAAATACAATTAAAAAAATAACAGACGGCTTAACTACTTTTTTATACATATCTTTTGCTTTGTCTGCCAAAGTAATTTTCATAATCCATTTTTGTAAAACAATCCAAGCTGAAAAAAATAAAACAAGCCTAATAAAAAAAGATGTCGGGTTTAAATAAGATATTTTTCCCTCTAAGGCATGATCACCTATCATATTTGAAGCATCAAACCATATATAAATATTTTTAGCTCCTAAAAAAAATACTATAGATAGTCCAAATGCCCAAGGTAAAAAACTGCTCATTGCTTCGGCATATCGACGAATGTTTACACTCCAGCCTGCATTAGTTAAAAATTGCAAAGCAACAAAAAATAATCCACCTAAAGCTAAACTAGTAAAGAAAAAAAAGCTTACCAAAAAAGAAGACCACGCACGAAGGCTGTCTGTAATCATTGTAAATCCAAAGGCTACAACTCCAATAAACATAAAACTTACAAATAAATTTTTTGCTTTAGATGAAATAATCCATTCTGGTTTTGTATTATTATTTATCATTTCTTGTTTCACTCAACCCCCAACTTACTTCACTGTTTACTTCACTGTTTACTTCACTGTATTATTAAATTTTTGTAATGTTCTAATATAATTTATAATTGCCCATCTGTCCTCTGGCTTAGGGATTTGATTAGCATAAGACCCCATTAAACCTTGTCCTTTTTTAATAATATAATAAATTAATCCATCAGATGATTTTCTTATTTTATAAGACAACAAAGATGGTGGTTTAATAATCATTTTAGCTGCAATTTGACCGTCCCCTAATCCTGTTTTTCCATGGCAAAGTGCACAGTAAATAGTATAAAGGTTTTTTCCATTTAGTAAAACTTCTGCAGTATATTTTTTTTTAAAAGGATTTTTTAAATTTTTTTCTGCCTGATAGGCTTGTTTGTATAAAAATTTTTCTTTTTCCTTAGACACACTTCCCTTTGGAGGTGTAATAAAATTATGTTTATTATTGTTTTTATTAAAACCTTGTGCTTTTAAAGATTTTTGTTCAAACATACCCATACTTGTTTCGTAATTTGTTTGATTTTTACCAGCGTTACAAGATGCAATTAATAAGGCAGGCAATAAACTATAGACTGTGTTTATAAATAGTTTGTGTAATTTTTTTTTATTCATAATAACCTTTTTAAAATTCTGATTGCTTAACTTCTATAGCTCCAAATTTATTAAAAATTTGCTCAAGCTCTGCACCTCTGCCTTTAATTTCTTCTTCGGGAATAAAAATTGCAAATTTATGACTTGTTATATCTTTATCTAAAATGGGAGGGTTAACACTAGGTAATCCGTTTATAAAAAACATTAAAGCAACCGAGCCTAATGCTGCAAACAAAATAGTTAGCTCAAAAATAATAGGTATAAAAGCAGCAAAAGACCACATCGGCTTACCTCCAATATTTAAAGGCCAATCAACTACAGCAACCCACCATGTAAACCAAATACCAAAAGCACAACCTGTTAAACCTAAAAAAAATGTTGCCCAAGGGATAAATGATCTTGGTATGTTCATAGCTTCGTCAATTCCGTGTAATGGAAAAGGTGATACAGCTTCGAATCCAGAAAATCCACTGTCTGTCATTTCTTTAGCGGCTTTAATTAATTGATGATCGTCTAACCAAAAAGCAGCGGTTCCTTTTTTAGTTGGACTTTTTATATAATTTTCTATTTTACAAAATATAGTTTTTATTTTTTGTATAATTGTGTTTTTAGTGTTCATCATCACGCCCCACTTTTAATACAGGTTTTACCTCTGACATAGAAATAGATGGAAATACTCTTAAGTAAATTAAAAACAACATAAAAAATAAACCAAAGCTACCAAAAATTGCACCTAAATCATAGGCCGAAAAATTAAACATTCCCCAGCTAGAAGGTAAAAAATCTCTATGTAAAGATGTTACTGTGATTACAAATCTTTCAAACCACATTCCAATATTTACAAAAATAGAAATAATAAACATTACTATTAAGTTGCGACGAATTTTTTTAAACCAAAAAAGTTGTGGTATAATTACATTACATGAAACCATTATCCAATAAGACCACCAGTAAGGGCCAAAAGCTCTGTTAATAAAAGCATATTGCTCTACTCCGTGACCTGAGTACCATGCAATAAAAAATTCAGCAGCGTAAGAATATCCTACAAGCAAACTTGTGGTCATAATAATTTTATTCATTAACTCTAAATGATTTACTGTTACATAGTGTTTAAAATGAGGGATTACTGTTCGTAAAATAGACATTAAAGTTACAACCATTGCAAAGCCAGAAAATACTGCACCAGCAACAAAGTAAGGTGGAAAAATAGTAGTATGCCAACCTGGCAATTGTGAAACTGCAAAGTCAAAAGATACAATACTATGCACAGATAAAACTAAAGGAGTAGATAATCCTGCAAGAATCATATAAACCATTTCGTAATGGTTCCAATGTCTGGCGGTACCCCTCCACCCCATAGATAAAACTCCGTATATAAATTTACGAACTTTATTTTTTGCTCTGTCTCTAACAGTTGCTAAATCAGGAACTAAACCTACATACCAAAAAGTCATAGACACTAAAGCGTATGTAGAAACTGCAAATACATCCCAAATTAAAGGTGATCTAAAATTTACCCATAATGGTCCGCGCTGATTTGGGTAAGGTAATAACCAATGCGCTAGCCACGGCCTACCTGTATGAAGTAATGGAAAAATTCCTGCAGTCATTACTGCAAATACAGTCATAGCTTCTGCGGTTCTTGCAATAGAGGTTCTCCATTTTTGCCTAAATAAAAATAAAATAGCAGAAATTAAAGTTCCTGCATGTCCGATACCAATCCAAAAAACAAAAGTAACAATGTCAGTACCCCAGCCTACTGGGCTGTTTACTCCCATTAATCCCATTCCATAAACTGCAATTAACCCCATTGTAATTATAAAATATAAAAGTAAAGATTTAGAAGCTAGTAGTAATGCAAAAAAATTTTTTCCAGGAACTGTTTCAACTAACGAGCACACATCTTCTGTAACTTGTTTGTAATCTTTATTGTCTAATACTAAAATGGGTCTTTTAGCCATGACTAGACCCCCCGTGCTTAGAAGATTTTTTTTCTGATTTTAATTTTTTTACATTTTTTACTTTTGCTTTGTATCTTAATCCTGGTTTTAAATTTAGTTCATGCAATAAAGTGTAAGCTCTTTTACTTGCAAAATCTTTAGACACTTTTGTTTTTTTATCATTGCTGTCGCCAAAATTAATAGCATTAGTCGGACAAGCTTCTTGGCAGGCAGTTTGCACTTCGCCATCATTAATATGTTTAGTTTTTTTATCAACAGATTTTTTATGTCTAAGTTCTGTTACTTTGTGTAAACAAAAAGAACATTTTTCCATAACACCTCTGTCACGAACACTAACTTCTGGATTTAAAGACATCTCTAGAGGTGTGCTTAATTTAGTAAAATCAAACCAATTAAATCTACGAACTTTATAAGGACAATTGTTTGCACAATAACGAGTGCCAACACATCTGTTATAAATCATGTCGTTAGTCCCCTCATCACCATGAACGGTTGCAGCAACTGGACAAACAGTTTCACATGGAGCTTCATCACAATGCTGACAAGTTACTGGTTGAAAAACTGTATCAGGGTTTTTTGCATCACCAGTGTGGTATCTATCAATTCGCATCCAATGCATTGACCTTCCTTCTGAAACATATTTTTTTCCAACTGTAGGAATATTGTTTTCAGACTGACAAGCAATCACACAGCTTGAGCAACCAGTGCATGTATTTAAATCAATACTCATTCCCCACTTTTGTCCTTTGTATTTTATAGTAGACCACAAAGTTGGTTGTTTCTCTCGGCTTTCAATAGGTTTTGTTAAAGTTAAAATATCATCTAAAGTTTTTTCAATAACAATACGGCGACCTTGCATACTATGTTGGCTTTGAGTACTTGCTAATAAATTAATTTTGCTAGTTTTTTTAATAAATGCTGGCATGCCTGCATAAACTTTTTTATTTTTAATAAAGTTTAGTAATGCAAACGCATTAACACCAACTCCTTTAGCTACCGAGCCATAAGTTTGTCCGTACCCAATAAATAAAGACATAGTATTATCAGCTTGTCCTGGCTGAATATGAATTGGAACTTTTATAGTTTCTGCATTTTTATCTGTGGAGGTTTTTAATTCAACAACTTGGCCTTGTTTTAAATTTTCTTTATCTGCCATTGATAAAGGTATAGATAAATAATTATCCCAACAAATTTTTGTTATAGGGTTAGGAACTTCTTGGAGCCAAGATACATTTGTCATTTTTCCAGAACGAGTGGCAATGTTAGAATCTAAAGATAGCTCGTATGAATTAAGAGGCAAACTTGGTTTTAGCCATGACAAAGCAGACATATTAAATTTACGAACAGAGTTGTTAGTTTTATAGCGATTTTTATTTGCATCTACAAAACCTTTTTGCAAAATATCAAACCAAAAATCATCAAATGTTTGATTTGTTTTTTTGTATTTAGGATAAAATTGATAACGCCAATAATTTTTTAAATAAGAATAATAATCTTTTGAATTAAAAACTTTTACTTCTTTAATCCAAGATATTAAAGAGTCCTGAAAAGACCTTGTGTCATAAAGAGGTGAAATAGTCGGCTGCATTATAGAGTATAATTTATTTTGCCCTTGGTTATCTCCCCATTTTTCTAATGAGTGATTATCTGGTGCAACAAAATTACTAATTTTAGCAGTTTCGTCTAAATGCGAACCTATATAAACTAATAATTTTAATTTTTTTAAAGCTTTTAATAAATCTTTATTACCTGCATTGCTGTATAAAAGATTAGTGTCATGAATAATTAATCTTTTAACCAATCCTGATTTAATATCTAAAATAAGTTTAGTTAAATCTTTTTCAGAAGATTTAAAAGATGTGTAATTAGATTCTTTGTAATCTACAACTCTACCGTCATTAGATAATAATGTATTTAAAAAATTAGCAGTTATGTGTAGCAAAGTAGAGTCTTTTGTTTCGGTCGAAACACCTCCCGTGATAACTAAACTTTTTTTGCGGTTGCTCCATAATTCATCTGCGATATTTGATAAATTTAATTTTTTATTTAATTCTACTAAAGAAATACTTTCGTTATAATTTGTTAAAATTTGACGAAGATTTTTATCCCAAGCATAAGATGATCGTTTTTTTACTATAATTAATTGGTATAAAACTCCCATTAAAATACTTAAGTACTCAGAAGATTTAACTCCGTGTCTAATATCTGCGTTTGACCCAGTTAAAGATAATCCTGATTCAAACATAACAAGTTTGCTCATATTTTTAGAGGGCTTGCGACCTTTTGCAAATAATCCAGACATTTCTGTTGGAGACAAATACGAACCTAAAAAATCTGCCCCTACTGATAAAATCATTTTTGCTTTATCTAATCTGTAATGAGGAACAAGGCTTGTGCCGTAAGATATTTTTTGTGCTTGTTTTAAAGAGTCAAAATTTTCTATATCCCAAGAATAATGTCGAGCTTTGTAAGCTTGTTTAAAATTATAAATTAAAGCTTTTGTACTTGGAGAGCTTATGCTTCCAGTTAATATTCCAACTGAAGATTTTTTTAATTCTTTAACTACTGCAGCGTCTAATTTTTTCCATTTTATTGGCAAGCTGTCGTAATTAGTTTTTTTAGAATTTAATAAATGTTGTGCTGGAGCTTTTAATCTATCTGGATCATACAAAGATAATACACTGGCTGTTGCTCGCATAGAAATTTTTTTTAATGAGCCTGGATATTCTTGGTTAGCTTCAATTTTAATAGGTCGGCCTTCTCTAGTTTTTACAACTATTCCAAAAACTTCTGAACCGTCAACAAAGCTTGAAGCATAATGATTTGCAATTCCTGGGATAACATCGTCTGGTCTTTTAACATAAGGTACAATTTTTTGAGTAGGTTTTCTTGTGCAAGCAAAAGTGCTTAAAGCAAGGCTTGCTCCCATTAATTTTAAAAAATCTCTTCTTGCCCAACCTTCTTCTTTTTCTTTTTCTGTTGGAGTTGTAGCAAATTCATTAGCAACAGATTTTTTAAAGTCTTCTGTGTTTTGTAGTTCCGCAAGGCTCTGCCAGTAACCACTTTCTGGTTTATCTTTAGGTAAAATTATTTTTTTATTAATTTTTGTTTTTTCTGTATGTTTAATTTCTTTTTCCATTAGCTAAATCCTTTTAATTAAAAATAATCCCTGTATTAATAATGACAAGTTACACAACTTGTTGGTGCGTTATTTTCTTTTTTTCTATGACAATCCACACACCAGCCCATAGACAAACTTTCTTTTTGAAAAACCTCTTCCATGTTTTCTATCTGACCATGACAATCTTGACACTTCTTACCTGCATTAACATGTTTTGAGTGGTCAAATTTTACATAATCTGGCAACAGATGAACTTTTTGCCATTCTACAGGTTTGTTATTTATATATTGCTGACTTAATTTTTGAATTAACGGGCTGCCTGTTTTAACAGACAAGTGGCAGTTCATACAAATATTTAAACTAGGAATAGTTGCGTGTCTAGATTTATCAACATTTGAATGACAATATCTGCAATCAATTTTGTATTTTCCTGCATGAAGTTTATGAGAATAAGCAATTGGCTGTGTGGGCTGGTAGTTAATATTGTAACCAAATACTACTTTATTATTTGTTACAAGAAAAATCCAAACAGACAAAGACAGCAATATAACAACTAATGCAACTGGAACAATAATTTTACGAGACAGCACAGCAACCTTTTTGTTTGTTTGAGTTATATGTTAATACACACATAAAATATAAGATTTTTAAAATATAAACAAGTGTCATTTAGAAAATTTATTTAATTTTTTAGGGCTAGAAACCACAGAAAATAAATATTCAATATATTCTTTAGAATATCCTGATGTTAAGTCTTTAATATACTTTCCTAAAATTTTTTCAGACACAGCATCTGTCATATATGGAACTTCCCATTTCATTAAAAAATGCAATCTGCACCATTTATGAGCTATAGCAATTTGATCACAGCCAGATACTTCACAAAATTGATATCCATCAGCGTCTGTTAAAACAACATTGTCTTTATTTGTTAAGCTGTCTAATTCACCCAAAAATTGAGAGGATAATATAGATGGCGTATCTGCAGCTTCTGCTTTTTTTGACTTAGAGGTTTCTTTTTTAGTTTTTTTGTCTAGTTTTTTAGCTTCTTTTTTAGAAAGCTTTTTTGCAATCTTTGCTGTTTTCTTTTTTGTATTCTTTGCTGTTTTCTTTTTTGTATTCTTTGCTGTTTTCTTTTTTGTATTCTTTTTTGTATTCTTTTTTGTAACTTTTTTCTTTTTTGTATTCTTTTTAACTTTCTTTTTTGCTTTTTTTGCTGTTTTCTTTTTTGTATTCTTTTTTACTTTCTTTTTTGTAACTTTTTTCTTTTTGGCAGATTTTTTAGCAGATTTTTTTTTAACTACTTTCTTTTTTGTATTCTTTTTAGCTACTTTCTTTTTTGTATTCTTTTTTGTAGATTTTTTAGCTACTTTCTTTTTTGTAGATTTTTTAGCAGTCTTTTTTTTAGCTAATTTTTTTTTAGCTAATTTTTTTTTTGTATTTTTTTTTGCTTTTGCCATATTATTTACCTTATTTTATTTACCTTATTTTATTTACCTTATTTTATTTGTTTTATTTACATTATTTTTTAATTACTAATTACATATTTATACAAAATCATTCACTGATTAAATATCAAAGTTTAATACAAAGAGCAAACTTTTTGCATTAAGGGTTTAATGTGATTCTACCTTCCCTACTTTTTAAAACCACAAAAGCTTTAGGGCTAGTTCCTGATAAAATTCCTGTAACTTGCTCTCCCTTTCCCAAAGATTTGCGCTTTAAGCTAGACGGAGCTTTTGTTTTAAACCTGTAGCTTAATAATCTTACTTTAGCAGATCTGCCATCTAAATTAACATTAATAGAGGCTCTCCCCAAACTTGAAATCTTTAAAGATGCAGGTCCTACTTTGTTAACTTTTACCTCGCCTTTATTAATATTAATTTTTGTAGTTGATTTAATATTTTTTAATTTAATATATGAATTTTTAGCCTTAGCTGATAAAAATCCTTCAATGTCACTGGCAGCTAAACTTGCGTTATAAGTAGTAAGCTCAATATTAGCTTTTAATTTATTAAAAACTACCCCTCCACTAAAAATATTAAATCTAAAAACACCACTAGATTTTCTGACACTTAGTTTATTATTATAAGATTCTATTTTTAATTTTCCTTTATAGTTATCTATATTAACATCTCCTTTTTGAGAAAAAATATTTAAATTAGATTGAGTATTTTTAACATTTATATTTCCGCTCCATTTATTAATTGTTAAAGAGGACTTCCAAGACTCTACAAATATAGAGCCTAAATTTTGTGTTAAAACTACAGGAATGGCTGGCATTTGTATTAAAACTTTTCCAATATGTTTGCTTTCATTAATATTATTTTTTTTTTCAAAAAAATTATTTTTTAAAATCCAAATATGTAAGCTTGTGCCTTGTTTTAACTGTTTAACTGTAACTTTATTTAATAAACTACTAAAATTACTAAAGATTTTTATTTTGTGTTTTTCATCAGAGTTTTGGTTTAATTTTAATTCTGAATTTTGAACATGTAAAAAAATTTTTTTCACCCCTAGTGTAGATATACTTTTAAATGACATATCAGCAGTATTCTCTTCTGCTAATAAAGTATTTCCGTTCAAAAAAAACAGTATAAGAAGTACTTGAATAATTATACTAACAGAAGTAGATTTTTTAAACATCACCTCACTTTAAACTCTATAAAATGAAGGTCAACAAGCTAAGTCTAGGAGTAATATATGTCTGAAGTTTTTATTGTAGCTGCAAAACGAACAGCTATTGGATCTTTTCAAGGTGCAATCTCTAGTGTTTATGCAACTCAACTTGGGGCAACAAGTATTAAAGCATGCCTTAAACAATCAGGAATTAATCCTGAATTAATTAATCAATGTATTATGGGGCATGTTCTTACCTCTGGCTGTGGACAAGCGCCAGCAAGACAAGCCGCTTTAGGTGCGGGGCTTTTAGAGTCTTGCCAATCTTTAACTATTAATAAAGTTTGCGGCTCTGGCCTTAAAGCAGTAATGCTTGCATGCGATAGTATTGTTCTTGGACATAGCCAAGCTGTTGTAGCAGGAGGTCAAGAAAACATGAGCCTTAGTCCACATTTATTAGAAAAATCACGAACTGGATTTAGAATGGGACCTGCAACAATGTCAGACTCAATGATTAAAGATGGCTTGTGGGATCCTTATAATAATTTTCACATGGGTAATGCTGCAGAACTTTGTGTGCAAAAATATAAAATTTCAAGACAACAACAAGATGACTTTGCAGTGCAAAGTTATGAACTAGCAAAAACTGCTCAAAGTAAATCTTATTTTAAAGAAGAGATTTGTCCTGTTGAAATAAAAAATAAAAAAGGCATTACAATTATCGAAGAAGACGAAGAGCCTAAAAAAGCAAAGCTTGAAAAAATTCCTAACTTGCGTGCAGCTTTTCAAAAAGACGGAACTATCACAGCAGCAAATGCTAGTAAATTAAATGACGGAGGCGCAGCCTTTGTTTTAGCAAGTAAAGATTGCGTTACAAAACAAAACTTAAAACCTTTGGCAAAAGTTGTAAGTCACGGGAGTTTTGCCAATGACCCAAAGTGGTTTACAACAGCCCCAATTGAAGCCATGAATAACGCATTAAAAAAAGCAAACTTAACTATTAACGACATAGATCTTTTTGAAATTAACGAAGCCTTTAGCGTTGTAACTATGGTTGCAATGAAAGACTTAAATATTCCAAGAGAAAAAGTTAATGTTCACGGAGGCGCAGTAGCACTTGGCCACCCAATCGGAGCAAGTGGTGCAAGAATTTTAAACACTTTAGTTTACGCACTTAAACAACATAATAAAAAATACGGAATGGCCTCTTTATGCATTGGAGGGGGAGAAGCAGTGGCAGTTATTGTTGAAAATATTTAGATAGCCTAATGCCTTACAAGCTAAATGTATTAAGTTAATTATTAAAGCACTTTTATAAAATATCTTTTACACAACGAACCGATATTTGATAACTTTCCAAAGAATTACTAAACCTATTCATTGCCTTTAATACCGAATTATAAGTATACTCATAATCATAAATTAACTAACCCTTGGAAGTTTTATGAAATGGCACAAAGTTGCAGAAGTTGATTCGTTAAAAGAAGGTAGAGTTCGTTCAGTAGTTATTAATAATAAAACTATTGCTTTAACAAAATACAAAAACAAATACGGAGCTTTAGATAATGCTTGCCCTCATCAAGGTGGACCATTAAGTGAAGGTTCAATTGAAAAAGGTTATTTGCGTTGCCCTTGGCATGGTTGGGATTTTTGTCCTCACTCTGGAAAATCTCCAGGAAGTCATGACGACGGCATAGACACTTACCCAGTTGAAGAAAGAAAAGATGGAATTTATATTCAGCTAAAAGATAAACCGGAGCATAAAAAAACTATAAGCGATCTTATGGTAGAAACTTTAAGCAACTGGGGAATAGACACTGTTTTTGGAATGGTAGGTCACTCAAATTTAGGCTTTGCCTCTGCTTTAGAGCTTCAAGAAAAAAATAAAAAAATAAAATTTTTTGGAATTCGTCACGAAGGAGCTGCAGCTTTTGCATGCTCTGGTTATGCTAAAACAATAAACAAGCCTGCTGCTTGTTTTACTATTGCAGGCCCTGGTGCAACAAATTTACTTACTGGATTATGGGACGCAAAAGTTGACAGAGCTCCAGTTTTAGCTTTAACAGGACAAGTTAATACACAAGTTTTAGGGCCTGGTGCGTTTCAAGAAATTGATTTACTTTCAGCCTTTGATGCTGTTTCTACTTTTAGCCAAACTGTTTTAAACAGTTCTAATCAAGTAGAGTTAGTAAACTTAGCAGTAAAAAATGCAATTCTTAAAAGAGATGTTAGTCATTTAATTTTACCAGACGAAGTGCAAACTTTAGAAGCAAAAGAAAACCAAAAAGCAGGATCTCCAAAAGGCAGACTGCCTAATATGAAAATAGCTCCAGCTACAGAATCTTTAAATGCAGCTATTGAAACTATTAAAAAAAGTAAAAGACCACTTATTATTGTAGGCTATGGTGCTCGAAATTTTATGACAGACATTATTAAATATGCAGAAACATTAAATGCTGCGGTAATTACTACTTTTAAAGCTAAAGGACAAATTTCTGATACACATCCATTAGCTGGAGGTGTGCTTGGAAGAAGTGGAACTCCCGTTGCAAGTTGGTTAATGAATGAATCTGACTTACTTATTGTTTTAGGATCTTCTTTTTCTAATCACACAGGAATAACTGCTAAAAAAACTATTGTGCAAGTTGATTTTGATCCTATGCAAATAGGAAAATTTCATCCAGTAGATATTCCTGTTTTAGGTGACATTGGAGTTGTAGTAAAAAGTTTAACAAAAGTTACTGAAAGTAAAAATGTAGATGTTAAAAAAGAAGTTTCTGAAAGATGGGATATTTGGAAAGCAGAAAAAGCATCTCGAGCTAAAGATGACAGAAAAAAAGGAGTAGCTTCGGCAGCATTATTTAAAACTTTACAAGAAAAAATTCCAGAAGATGCAGTAATACCTGTTGATGTTGGTAACAATGCTTATTCTTTTGGAAGATATTTTGAATGTAAAAAACAAACTATTTTAATGTCTGGATATTTAGGATCAATTGGATTTGCATTTCCAGCAGCTATGGGAGCCTGGGCTGCTGTAAAAGGAAAAAGAAAGGTAGTTTCTATTAGTGGAGATGGTGGTTTTGGTCAGTATATGAATGAGCTAACAACTGCTGTAAAATATAAAATGAACATCACTCATATTTTATTAAATAATTCTGAGTTAGGAAAAATTTCTAAAGAACAGCTTGCAGGCGAATGGAATGTTTGGCAAACCTCCCTGCATAATCCAAACTTTGCAAAATATGCAGAAAACTGTGGAGCTTTAGGAATACAAGTTAATAATATTAATGAACTAGATTCTGCTTTAGAAAAAGCCTTAAAGTATACTCAAGGCCCTTCGCTGATAGAAGTTATAACAGATTCTAAGCTTATCTAATTTTTTGAAAAATAAAGGTTCCAATATAATTACCAGTTCTTCTGTTAACGCCATCTGTAAAATCAGTGTCTTCATTTCTAGAAGTTAGCAATTGTATAAATTCACTAGAGTCAGAATTAAACGAGCTAAATGTATCTCCAGAATCAGTTCCTGCATCATATAACTTAAGATTTACTTCTAATCTGTTTTTCCATTGGCCTCTGCTATTTAATAAAGATAAATCATGAACTCCTACAAACCAATCAGGACTTGGTGCTAACATACTAATTAAGGTAACTAAAGGATGAGATTTGTTAATATCAAATTCAAAATCAACACTGCTGTCGCCCATTCCAAATCCTAGCCCACCTCCGCTTAATAAAAATTCTGCTGTATTATTATTTTTTTGAATTTGAATTTCATCTTCAAAAGAATTTTTAGATCCAGTTTCTGCAACATTTTCAATTCCTCTGCTTGCTCTTTTTCCTGCTCTCCAAAAATTAACTTGATTATTATGTGTTGCGCCTATTAAGCCAGAAAAATGATCATTATCTATTGGAAAGTTAGTTGGAAATCTACTTTCAGTCCAATTAGCTTCAAAAATTACTCTATAACTAGCATTTGCATTTGAATTTCTGTCAGAAAAATTTACTGCCTTGCAAGATGTAACCAAAAATAAAGAAACAAAAATAAATTTTAAAGTACTCACAAAAAACTCCTGTGTTAATAATTAATAAATTACTATATTAAAAATACAAAAAAACAATCAATTTGTAAAAAATTTAAGGTCTTGCTCCTGCAAAATGCACTCCTGATAGTTCGTGCATTTCTTTTTTACATGTAGTTAAATCTGTTAATGTAAATTGATTTAAATGAGTATGTCCGCAAGCTCTAGCTAATAATTTCATTAAGTGAACGCTTGATTCAAAATAGTTTTGTAATCTTTTAGCTGAGGCTTGCACAATTAACCTTTCTCGTAAATGAATTTTTTGAGTAGCAATTCCTACTGGACAGTTATTACTATGGCAGGCTCTCATTCCTAAACATCCAATAGCTTGTAATGCAGAATTAGATAATGCAATGGCATCTGCGCCCATAGCTAATGCTTTAGCAAAGTCTTCTGCGGTTCGCAAACCTCCCGTGATAACTAAACTAATATCTTTTTTATTTAAACTATCTAAATGTCTTCGCGCTCTTCCTAAAGCTGGTATTGTAGGTACTGAAATATTATCTCTAAATATTAACGGAGCAGCTCCTGTTCCGCCGCCTCTGCCGTCTAAAATAATATAATCTACTCCAACTTCTAAAGCTGCATCAATATCTTTTTCGATATGTTGCGCGGATAATTTATAACCAATTGGAATGCCTCCAGTTTCTTTTTTTATTTTGTCTGCAAATATTTTAATTTCTTTAGTACTAGTCCAATCTGGAAAACGCGCAGGCGAAATTGCATCTTCGCCAATTTTTAAACCTCTAACTTCTGCAATTTTTCCAACTACTTTATTGCCTGGGAGGTGTCCTCCTGTTCCTGTTTTTGC
>JAAGOD010039202.1_pt1 | contig 43278 bp, 37 predicted proteins | sample 8389681 | NCBI WGS metagenome assembly JAAGOD01 (sample SAMN13964374, study PRJNA552185) | sponge metagenome | biome: deep-sea hydrothermal vent fields; feature: spots directly above weak diffusing fluid; material: seawater and sediment | host: Tedaniidae sp. KZ-2020 ... | reverse complement strand
TTTTGTTAACATAGGCAGGTATTGTGTAAGTGCTATGCATTAACGAATGAGTTCTTTCGTGGTACAGTATTGATTCACTCTCTACTGCGGCTTTATTACCGAACAAAGGATTCATAACAATAACTGTCTTTAGCTTTGGCGACCAGATATTTATTACAGGAGGGCCTATTGAGTGTGGACCACTTGCTGATGAATTATTAACGATTACACGGGTGATACTAGGTTTTTTAAATCCCATTTTCATCATAGTTTTATCAAAACTATCCAGGTTATTTGCTATTTTTTGTCCTATTTTTTTGGAATTTTTTAAATCTCCAACAACTTCTACAGTTTTATTATTTTTTGCTAATAAGCGATAAGGCCTAACAAGAAGTTGTGCCCAAGATGTGTCTAGTAACATGACTCTAAGAACATCCTTAAGCTCTGTTAAAACTTCTTTTACAGATAAAGATGTAGTATCTTTTTCTAGTTTTGCCCAATTCGCAATTTCATCTTCCTTATATATTTTGTCTTTTTTTAATCGACTATTAGTAAATTTTATAGATACCTGTTCAGCACTTTGATGAAGTTCTCTAAATTTCAAAGTTTGAATTACTGGGTCACCAGCAAGTTGCACTCTATATGTTTCTCCTTTTTGAAAAGAGCTTTCTTGTAAAGAAGAAAACAATGAAGAACAGACTGGCTGAGCTTTCCCTTTAATAGGAAAATATAAACTAATAGTACAAAGAATTATAATTAAGTATTTAAACATACTTCTTAATGTGCAAGGCATAATCCAGTTATTGTTTCATAGTAAAACACTTTATAAAAAGTAACTAACTTTGAGTAACTTTGAGGGTCAGGTACACCCCCCTCTAAACAGGGGCCTGCCGACCAAGTCAAACCAAACCAACTTTGAGGGTCAGGTACACCCCCTAAATAGGGGTGTACCTGACCCTCAAAAATTCTCAAAAATTCTCAAAAGTTTAGACACTTATAAGTGCCTGTATTTATTTTGAATATTGACTTTTGTGCATATCTGTATTCTATATACAGATATGCACAAAATAAAAAGAGATATCTTATCCTTAGTTGAAAAAAGGCTACAAAGTAATCCAGTAGTGGCTTTGCTAGGGCCAAGACAATGTGGAAAATCGACTTTAGCAAAAGAGTATTTAAAAACTAAAAAAGATACTGTTTATTTAGATTTAGAAAACGATCAAGATCGTTTTAAAATTAAAGATATTTGGGAATTTTTTAATTACCATAAAGAAAAATTAATTTGCCTTGATGAAATTCAAAGATTGCCAGAAATTTTTTCACAAATTAGATCTTATGTTGATCAATCTTCTGGCAATGGAAGGTTTCTTATTTTGGGGTCAGCATCTAGAGATTTAATTAAACAAAGTTCTGAAACATTAGCAGGAAGAATTTCTTATATAGAGATGGGGCCTTTTTCTTATAAAGAATTACAAGACACTCAGTGGTTAAATGAACATTTTATTAGGGGATCTTTTCCCCGTAGTGTTTTGGCCAAAAGCCATGAAGAAAGTTTTGATTGGCGTAAAAATTACATAAGAACTTTTTTAGAAAGAGACATTCCAAATTTGGGTTTTCGAGTCCCATCCTCTGTGTTAAATAATTTTTGGCACATGTTAGCTCACTTACAGGGGCAAATTTTAAATGCCGACAAATTAGGAACTTCTTTAGGAGTGACGGCACATACTGTAAAAAATTATATACATATTTTAAAAGAAACTTTTATGATTAGATGCCTGCCTGCTTATTTTTTTAATACAAAAAAAAGACTAATCAAGTCTCAAAAAATATATATTCGAGATACTGGAATTGTTCATGCTTTGTTAAATTTAGATAGTATAGATAATTTATTAGGGCACCCTGTATATGGTTTTAGTTATGAAACTTATGTTATAGAAACTTTAATAAATCTTTATCCTCAACATGAAGCTTATTTTTTTAAAACCGCAAAAGGGGAAGAGATTGATTTAGTATTAATTAAAGGACAACAAAAAATAGCTTTTGAAATTAAAGCCTCTGCAGTGCCAAAAATAGAAAAAGGTTTTTGGTCTGCATTGGATATTTTAAAACCTGATGAAGTTTGTATTATAGCTAAGGTAGATAAAGATTACCCAATACAAAATGGAGTGATGGTTAAAAGTCTTTCTAGCGTTGTTTCTAGCACTAAAGTTTAGTTTAAATAACTGGACTAACAGAGGCACACAGGTCTAGCTTGTTGTTGTTGTTGTTGTTGTTGTTGTTGTTTTGTGTATTATATTTATAGAAGCAAAAATAAACACAGGAAATTTTATGAAATTTTTAGCACTACTATTAATATTTGCACTAAGTTCATGCAATGGCATGAAGTGGAAAACTTCAAAAAATACTAAACCAACTAGAAAAATAAGTTTACTAAAGAGAGATATTTCTTCAAATAAAGGAACCTCTACAGCCACAACTAAAATAATTTCTGGTGTCGAATGCTATTTATCAGTAGAAAGAAATGGCAAAATAATAAGAAGAAAAAAATTTCGAGAGCCATTAGGAACTGAATTCCATTTTTCTTCTAAAGTTGAATCTGGTGAATTTTATGCAATGATAGACCATAACCAAGAACATAGTAGAATTGCAATAAGCTCAAAGGCTGAAGACCTTTCATGGTCGTTTATTCATAATGGTAAAAAAGCATCTACTATTAAGGTTGCAGATTGTAGGAAAATAAAAAGAAACAAATTAGGAGCTGTGATTCGCTGTTTCCCTTCTGGGCAAGGGAGTACAAAAATTACGAAGAAAATTTCTTTTGATTGTGAAAGGAACAATAATGATGATTCTGTGTATACAAAGCATATTGATTCTTTCTATGCAACAGGTGAAAACTCTCAGGTGAGGAGGGCTCTTGAGATGCTTTCCAAAGTGCCTATCTCACTGTCCTTTAGAGGAAGAGGGAGTAGTAAGATTTATAAAGTTGATAATCACAATTTAGTTTTATTGAGATATTATAAGACCCCATATCCGGAAAAGACTTGGCAAAAAGAGGGAAATTATGCGAGTGGCATTTATGAGGTTACTGGAGGAAAATTTTGTGATGAAAACAGCGGGCTGTTCTGTACTCCTTCATATGGAGTGCCTATCTCCATTTGTGTGGCCAGAAAATCTGGTGTTTTGGTCCCTAATGACGTGGAGAGCGGCAGAACTAAAAAAACAGTCGCAGACAGTCTTGTCAATTATTGGTGGTATAACATGGTGTCAAACCTTAAGTCAGGATTAAAAAAAGTTTTTAACTACAATAAAACAGCATCTTCAAAACAACCAAAACTAGGAACACTACGACTACTTAGATATTCAAAAAACTTAGATGACGCCTTAAAATCTTCTTATGATAACGATACGCGACTTCTACCTGAAAAAAACACTCCCCATGCACTAAGTGGCAATTATTATACAAAGTACGCCGGTGTCAGCGTTGGAGTGCCGAAATGCCGCAATGGCGTGTCAGTACTTATGGAACATTCACAAGTAGAAAAATTAGAAGTAGTGTTTGATAGACGATATGACTATAACAAAAATAGGAATAAGAAAAAGTAGTTTGCTTCTTATTCTCATTGCTATGATGGTGCATACATACTTAGTGTACCTGACCCCCAAACAAATCTGATTGGCCTACTTGCCAATACTTTCTTTGTTCGTATATATCTCTATTTAAATAGAGATATATAATCATGAAAAAAATCAAACCATTTATTAAATTTTTTGCCAAAACAGAAATTTTTTTCTACTCATTAATTCCATTAATGGCATTGGTAGTTTTAGGCACAGTTGCGCAAAAATATATTGGTCTATATCAAGCACAAGCTACTTATTTTTCATCTTTTTATTTTTTAGTATTTAAATATATTCCAATCCCTGGCGGCTATACTATTTTATCTATTATTTTTGTTAATTTAATTTGCAAACTTTTTATAAGCTCTTGGAAGTTAAACAAATTAGGAACAAACATCGTTCATATTGGAGTAGCATTATTATTATTTGGAGGTTTTTTAACAGCAGTTTTTACTCAAGAGGGGCAAATTACATTAGGGGAGGGGGAGTCTAAATCTTATTTTACAGATTATTTTAAAAATGAATTAATTTTACAAAAGGTTGTTTTTAATAAAAATAAACCTCGGCCAAAGATGCCAGCATTTTTTTCTAAAAAAAAACCATCTTATAAAGTTTTAAAAACATGGGTAAAAACTGATTTTATTAAAAATAAAACAATATTTTTTTCTTCTGCAAAAATTAACATACAAATTTTAAAACATTTTAAAAATGTAGGTCTTAAAAAAAGAAACACAGCAGCGCCTGTTAATCAAAAAGGTTTTATAACTCAATTTTATTTATTTAATAAAAAAGAAGAAGTAAAAAAAGAACTTAACTCCGAGGCCTTAATATTTAAAGTTAAAGAAAATAAATTAGTGTATGGTATTTTTGATGGAATGCCTATTTCGCAAACCATATCAGTAAATGATAAAATATTTGTAATATCATTAAGGCGTAGACGCTACCACCTCCCAATTAATATTAAATTAATAGATTTTAAAAAACTAAATTATACAGGAAGCTCTAAAGCTAAAAATTATCAATCTTTTATAGAGGTTAAAAATAAAGCAGGATTACAAAAAGCATTAGTTGAAATGAATCAACCTTTTAGATACAAAGATTACACTTTTTATCAGGCATCTTTTTCGCAAGAAAATAATAAAGAAACTTCTGTGCTGGCAGTAGTAAAAAACAAAGGCAGAATTTTTCCATACTTAGCAAGTTTAATTATGTGTTTTGGATTACTGTTTCACTTACTTGCATACTTGCCAAAAGTTTTAAGGAGAGTTTAAAATGTTTTGGTTTAAAAAAATAATATTAATTATTATAAGCTTATCATTTAGCACATCTGCTAAATCTTACGACTCTTTTTTATCTAAACAAAAAAATATAAATCACAAATCTACTTTTTTTAACAAAGATTTTAAATTACTTTCAAACTTACCTATATTAAGAGGTGGTAGAATGCAGCCCTTAGGTGATTTTGCAAAATCTTTTTTAAGCAAAATTTACTCGCGAGATACTTACAAAAATAAATCTGCAATACAAGTTTTTTCAATAATTTTATTTACACCAGAGCTAGCTAAAAATTTAAATATTTTTAATATTCCTTATCCAAATGTGATACATACGCTTGGATTAAAGTGGACAGCTAAACATCGCTACTCTTTTAATAACCTGATTAAAGGATTTCAAAAAAACTTTAAGTTAATTGAAGCTTTGTCTAAAGCCAAAAGAGATAAAATGAGCGTTTCTCAAAAACATATTATAGATGTGTATTATAATTTTATAAGTTTTTTTGATTTATCTCAAAGCTTAGCTTTAACTAATAAAAATTTAAGCTTATCTAGTAAAAAGTGGGCCAATAAATTAGGATTAAAAAAAAATACACTTTATTCTTATTTAGATTTGGCGGGGATTACATCTAAAACAAATTTTTTAGCAAAAAAACTAAGCAAAAAAAAATCTGTAAATAAACAAGATATTAATTTTTTACTTTTTGGGGCAAAACTACAAAAGCTAAGTGAATCTCAAAATTACTCATCAACTTTTAAAGTTATCCCCTCACAATGGAAATCTGGAAACTGGAATTCTTTATGGGGAACAATTTTAAATGGAGAGGCAACTCCAAATAGTTATGTTTTATTTAATTTATGGGGCAAAGTAAAAAAATCTTATTTAAAAAATAATTTATTAATATGGAAGCAGTCTTTACAAAAAATTAATTTACAGGGCCAAAAATTTTTAACACAAAAACAAAAAAGACAATTAAGCATGGAGTCTTTTTATAGCAAATGGGATTTGCTTTATAAATCTACAATTTTATATATTTTATCTTTTGTATTTTTGTTGATAAGTTTATTACTTTTGCCAGCTATATTTTCTAAACTAGCTTTATTTTCTGTATATTTAGCAATGCTTTTGCATGGCATAGCTATTAGTTTGAGAATTTTAATTTTATCAAGACCTCCAGTAACTACATTATATGAATCTATTTTATTTGTAGGATTTGCAGGAGTGATTAGCGCATTTTTTTTATTAAAATCAAAAACAAGTAACATTAATTTATTTATATCTAGTTTTTTAGGCTCAGCATTATTATTATTATCTTTTGGCTACGCACAAGGTAACGATACTTTTTCAACATTAGAGGCAGTTTTAAATACTAATTTTTGGCTAGCAACTCATGTGTTAATTATAACAATTGGTTACTCTGCTTGTTTTGTTGCTGGAATTTTAGGACATATTTATTTTATTAAATCTATATTTAGGCCAAACGAAAATTTACAAAAACTTTATAAACAAATGTTAGGAGTTTCTATTTTAGCCTTATTTTTTTCTTTATTCGGAACTATTTTGGGAGGTATTTGGGCCGATCAATCATGGGGAAGATTTTGGGGATGGGACCCAAAAGAAAATGGAGCATTACTAATTGTTTTGTGGCTTTTATTTATGCTACATGGAGTGTTAGCAGGAAAAATAAAAGCTCAAGGCTACGCGCTTGGAATGGTCTTTATAAATATTATAGTCGCAGTCGCATGGTTTGGAGTAAATTTACTAAGTGTAGGCCTGCACTCTTACGGATTTAACGAGGGAGCTTTTTTTAATCTATTGCTGTTTTCATACACAGAATTAATTTTTGGCCTACTAGCCTACGCATGGATTAATTACAAAAATTATTGCCTTGATTTTAGTAAAAAGTAGATTCAGATTTAATTATAAAGGCTCTCATGCTCAGGCATCCCTTCGGGCTGAGTCGCATGATAGCCTTTATAATTAAATCTGAATCCCCAATTAAACCCATCTAAGACAAAAAATTTATTTTTTAAATCTATAAACTTGACTTTTTACACTTCAAACTCATATTTAGTCTGAAAACTTTATAAGGAGGCAAAATGTCTAAACAAAATGTAAGTGTTCGTCCACTACACGATCGTATATTAGTTCGTCGTACTGTGGAAAGTGATGTAACTGCTGGCGGAATTATTATTCCTGACTCTGCGAAAGAAAAACCTCAAAAAGGCGAAATTGTAGCAACTGGAAACGGCCGTGTTTTAACTGACGGAAGTATTCATCCTCTAGAAGTAAAAGTAAATGACAAAGTTTTATTTGCTAAATATGCCGGAACAGAACTTAAGTGGGAAGGCGAAGAATATTTAATGATGAAAGAAGAAGATGTGTTAGGAATTTTTAACTAAGGAGAAAAAAATGAGTAAAGAATTAAAATTTAGTGACGAAGCAAGAAGATCTATTTTTACAGGTGTAGATAAATTAGCTAATGCAGTAAAAGTAACTTTAGGCCCAAAAGGTCGAAATGTAGTTATTGAAAAATCTTTTGGAGCTCCAAATGTAACAAAAGATGGCGTTACTGTGGCTAAAGAAATTGAACTATCTGATAAGTTTGAAAACATGGGTGCTCAAATGGTAAAAGAAGTAGCTAGCAAAACTAACGAAGATGCAGGTGACGGAACAACTACTGCAACAGTTTTAGCACAAGCTATTTTTAAAGAAGGTTCTAAATTTGTTTCTGCTGGACACAACCCAATGGAAATTAAAAAAGGAATTGATAAATCTGTTGCGTTTATTAAAAACGAACTTGCTACTTGGGCAACAAAAGTAAAAGACAATAAAGAAATTGCAAATGTTGGAACAATCTCTGCTAACAATGATTCAGAAATTGGAAATATGATTGCAGAAGCTATGGATAAAGTTGGGACAGAAGGCGTAATTACTGTTGAAGAAAGCAAAACAGCAACTACTGAATTAGAAGTAGTTGAGGGAATGCAATTTGATAGAGGTTATTTATCTCCTTATTTTGTAACTAATCCAGACAGAATGGAAACAGTTTTAGAAAATCCATATATTTTATTTTTTGATAAAAAAATCTCTGCAATGAAAGACATGGTTTCTATTTTAGAAAATGTAGCTAAACAAAGTCGCCCTTTATTAATTATTGCAGAAGATGTTGATGGCGAAGCATTAGCAACTTTAGTAGTTAATAAATTAAGAGGAACTTTAAATATTGCAGCAGTTAAAGCTCCAGGTTTTGGAGACAGACGAAAAGAAATGCTTGATGACATTGCAGCTTTAACTGGCGGAACAGTAATTAGTGAAGAAGTTGGTCGCAAATTAGAGCAAACAACTTTAGAAGATCTTGGCCAAGCAAAAAGAGTAGTAATTGATAAAGACAACACTACTATTGTTGACGGAAGTGGAGATAAAAAATTAATTGCAAACCGTGTTGCACAAATTAAAACACAAATTGCTGACACTACTAGTGACTACGACAAAGAAAAATTAAAAGAAAGATTAGCTAAAATTGCAGGCGGAGTAGCTGTAATTTATGTTGGTGCTCCTTCAGAAGTTGAAATGAAAGAGAAAAAAGACAGAGTAGAAGACGCACTTAATGCAACTCGCGCAGCAGTAGAAGAAGGCGTGATTGCTGGTGGCGGAGCTGCTTTATTAAAAGTATCTAAAAAATTAGAAGAGCAAACTTGGTCTGATAACGAACGCTTTGGAATGCAAATTGTTAAAAGAGCTTGCGAAGAACCTATTCGTCAAATTGCATATAATGCTGGATTAGATGGCGCTATTGTAATTGACCGAATCTTAAATTCTAAGTCTGCAAACTTTGGCTTTAATGCTTTAACAGAAGAGTACGAAGATTTAGTAAAAGCAGGAGTAATTGATCCTGTAAAAGTTGTTCGTTGCGCATTAGAAAACGCAGCCTCTGTTTCTTCGTTAATGTTAACTACAGAAACTATGATTGCCGAAGCTCCAAAATCTGATGACACTTCAGCTCCAGCCGCACCAATGGGCGGAATGGGTGGCATGGGCGGCATGGGTGGCATGCCAATGATGTAAGCTTTTATTTTTGAAATAAGTTTTATTTTTGAAAAAAGTTTTATTTTTGAAAAAAGTTTTATTTTTGAAAAAAGTTTTATTTTTGAAAAAATAAAAATAATCTCCAAAAAGACAGACCTGCCGGGTCTGTCTTTTTTTTTGAGGATCAGATTTGAGGGTCAGGTACACCCCCTAAATAGGGGTGTACCTGACCCTCAAATCAAACAAAATTAACTTTGAGGGTCAGGTACATATAAATTTGATTTCAAAGAATAAATAGTGTACATTGTACACTATGGAGCAGTTTAATTGGGATGATGAAAAAAATAATTTATTAAAAGCTAGCAGAAACATGAGCTTTGAACAGGTTTTAGATTGTTTTGAAAATGGTAATTTTTTTGGGGTTTACGAAAATCCTAGTAGTAACTTTTCTCATCAGGAAGTGTTTTTAGTTAAAATAAATGACTACCCTTGCATAGTTCCTTTTACAAAAAACAAAGACGAAATATTTTTAAAAACAATAATACCAGATAGGCGGTTTAAACAATTTATCAAGGAGTAAGTTATGAATAAAAAACTAAACAAGAAAGAAAAAGAAATTGCTGATAATTTTGTAAGTGGTAAATTTAAAAAAAAAGCTTCTTCAAGTAATTTTAAAGCTATGGCACAAAAAACAAAAGAATCTAGAATAAATCTTCGACTGCAAGTTAATGTATTAGAGTATTTTCAAAAATTATCACTAAAAGAAGGAATACCATATCAAACACTTATAAACAGTGTGCTTTTTAAAGTGGCCTCAGGACAAATGATAGAAGGTAAGTTTTCTGACTTTGCAAAAACCATTGAAGAGTTAAAAAAGCAAATTTCTAATATGAATCGCAAAAAGCAAGCCTAGTAAATTTTGTTAGTTTGTCCAAGACTTGAGTATCAGATTTGACTTGAGGGTCAGGTACACCCCCTAAATAGGGGTGTACCTGACCCTCAAATCACTCAAATCAAACAAAATTAACTTTGAGGGTCAGGTACATATAAAATAGGTACATATAAAATTTCAGTTAGAAAATCAGATGCACTTAAAAAATCTTTCCGGGATTTAAGATATTGTTTGGGTCGAATATTTTTTTTATTTGTTTCATTATATTTATTTCTTCTTCTGTTTTGCTAAATTGTAAATAATCTTTTTTTACAAGGCCGACACCGTGCTCTGCAGAAACACTGCCTTTGTATTTTTTTATTAAATCAAATATTTGTAAATCTAATTTTTTATATGCAGCCATAAAACTTTCATCACTTTCGCCATCAGGCTTTAATAAATTAATATGCAAATTTCCGTCGCCGATATGTCCAAAATAAATTAGTTCATAATTTTTTGGCAGTAAAGAAATCAACAGCTGCAAGTCTTTTATAAATTCTTCTAAATTAGACAAGCGAACTGCAACATCATTTTTGTGGGGACTTCTATAATGTATTGATTCCGAAATATTTTCTCTTAAATCCCAAATAAGTTTATCTTGATCCTTGTTTTGCGAAATTGTTCCGTCTACAATTAATTCTTTTTCTAAACTTTCTTCTAAAATTTGCATTAAAACTTCTTCGTCTGTTTTATTTTGTACATCTACCTCTGCGGTAACATAAAAATCATGTTCACAGCTTATTGGGCAATTTTTTTTTGAGTGATCTAAACTATATTTTAAAGCTTCTTTTGTAAAAAACTCAAATGCAATTAAATTTGTTTTGTTTTTGTATTGAAAATAAACTTTTAGCAAATTACTAATACTAGAGCTTGCTAATAATAAACTAATATTTTTTTTTGCAGGGGAGGTTAGCTTAACAGTAACTTCTGTAATAATACCAAGACTTCCTTCGCTTCCTATAAACAGCTGACTTAAATCATAACCAGTTGCATCTTTTACAAGTGCATTTTTAAGATGTAAAATTTCTGCATTTCCAGTTACAACTGTAAGGCTTGTAATCCAATCTCTAGTATTTCCATATCTTAAAACTTTAATCCCACCTGCATTGGTTGCAACATTTCCACCAATGTGGCTAGATCCAGTTGCTGCAAAATTAATAGGATAAATTAAGTTATGCTTTAATGCCTCTTCTTGAATATGTTGAGTAATAACTCCTGCCTGACAAAATAAACTTTGTTCTTCTGGAATAAATTTAAAAATTTTATTCATTTTTTCTAAAGAAACTATCACTTCGTTTTTTGTTGCAGTTGCCCCTGCACTTAAACCAGTTCTGCCGCCAGAGCTTAGCAAGCCAATGTTATATTTTTTAGCTAAGCTTATAATACTTTGCACCTCTTTTGTGGAATGCGGAAACAATACAAGCGACCCGTTACCGATAAAATCTTTAGACCTGTCACTTGAATAAATTTTTATATCATCTACGCTAGTTAAAATTTGCTTTTCTGTTAAGCAAGATTTAATATCTTTAAAAAAATTATCTTTATTTTTTTGCATTTTTATTAATTAAATTTAAATCAAACTAAGATTTAGCGCCAATGCATATATATTCTTCTGTTAAATTTTTTAATTTTTTAATTTTTTTTATAACCATATCTTTATTTTTTTTAATATCCTCTGTTTTATCTGTCAATAATTGTTTACAAAGCTCCTCAACCTCTAAAGAAACAATAGAAATTTTATCAAAACCATAAGTTTTTCCGCTACCTTTTAATTTATGGCTTTCAGAATAAATATTTTGAATATTATTTTCTTTAATAAGCTTATCAATAATTTTTAAAACTTTATTAAGATAATTTTTACTTAAACTTTCTACAACTTTTTGAAAATCTTTGTCAGTTTTCATAATTATTATTTAGCTAAGCAGCTTTTTTAATTTTTTTTCTTACACCAGGTAAAATAAAGAAAAATATACTTCCACCAGTAGAGTTATCTTTAACACCAATTTCACCGCTATGCTGTTCAACAATAGATTTTGCAATAGAAAGCCCAAGACCGCTACCTTTTACTAAATGATCTTTTGGCTTTATTGACTGTCTAAAACTTTCAAATATTTTATGTCTATCTACTTTTGGAACACCAGGGCCGCTATCTTTAATATTTATTTCTATTTTAGAGTTATTAATAATTTTTTGCTGCACAATAATGCTGCTGTCTTTTGGGCTATATTTTATAGCATTAGATAATAAATTATATAAAACTTGCTGAATTAATTCTGCATCGATATTAACTTCTAGATCTACTATTTGTACATTTTCGATATTAATATTTTTTTGTTTAATTAAACTATAAAGACTTTGGCAAGTTTGTAAAATTATAGAATTTAAAGAGCACCACTGTTTATTAATTTTTAATTCACCGGATTCTATTTTTGCTAAATCTAACAAAGTATTTACAATCGAAACCAACCTGTCAGATTCTCGTTCTGCAATTTTAATAGCTTGTAAAGCTTTTGGAGGTATATCTCCCAAGTAACCATTTTTTACCAAGTTAAGAGAGCCTTTTATTGATGTAAGAGGCGTTCTTAACTCATGACTTGCGATACTTACAAATTGAGTTTTTGCACGCTCTAATTGTTTATGATCTTCTAAAGCCGCACTGTATGATTGAATTACAGAATTAAAAGAGGCCTCTAAATTACCTAACTCATTAGACGGCAAAGATGTACTTACAGGATAATGATTACTATGAAAAAAAAATTGAATTTTTTTTGTTAACAGTTTTATTTGAGAAAGTATTTGAAACTTACCAACAGAGTAAGTGTAAACCAGACTTAAAAATAAAAAAGCAGAGTTAAATAATAAAAATTCTTTTTGTATTTTTAAAGGTTGATTATTAAAAAATAATTGCACAAACAACAAGCCAGTACTAATAATATTTAGTAAAATAATAAAGCTAATTTTGCTAGATAAACTTCCCATATATTATCCTGCTTTTTGATTTTGTTTTTTAAAATTATTTACTAACTGATCAATTGTTTTGCATAAGATCTTTGGCTCAAATGGTTTTGTAATTAAACCTAAAACTATATTGTTTGTTATTTTTAATTTAGTGTTATTAGTATTAGCTGTAAAAAAAATAATAGGGCTATAAGTAGTTGCTGCTTTTTTATAAGCTTCATAAACTTGAAAACCATTTAAGCATGGAAGCATATCGTCTAAAAGTATTAAGTCATACGGAGTGTCTAAAATTTTTTGTAATGCAATATCTCCATCTTCAGCAGTTTCTACCTGATGACTTCCTATCATTTCTAAACTTATTTTAGTAAGATTTAAAATATCTGGATTATCTTCTACTAATAATATTTTCATATAAACCTTAAAAGCAACATTGCTATGTTTAAGGTTTATCGGTTATTTTTTCTTTTATAATAATAATTTTTAATAGGACATATCCCCCAAGAGCTAGTCAAAAGTAAGTAAACTCCAACTATGGTCCAAATTGGACCCCCAATAATAAGCCAAGTTAATAATATGATGCTAAAAATGCCACGAAAAATTCTTTTATAGCTAGAAAGATAAAGTTTCATAAAAAATACCTAGACTTTTGTCTTAAAAATAGGTTTGTTCCTAGCTTAAACATTTAAGTCTTATTTATATATTAAGAGAGTATGTAGATAAAGTCTATAAGTCTTGATATAAATAATAATATAAATTTAATTAAAATTTATTATTAAATACAACAGCCTAGGTACATTATGTTTAAAGACAATAGCGAAGCATCAAACTTTATGCAGATTAGCGAAGGTCAAAGAAAAAAAGAAAGAGCTAAGGCCAGAGATTTAAGACATAGCTCTTGGTGGAAAAATAAATTACAAGATGCTATATGTTATTATTGTGATTTAAAAATAAATAAGGAATTTTTAACAATGGATCACAAAGTTCCTATTTCAAAAGGTGGAAAAAGTACAAAAAATAATATAGTATTGTGTTGCAAGGATTGTAATACAAAAAAAAATCAAAGCACGGCGGCCGAAATTGCATATAAATAAGGAACAACTTAATGTCAAAAATTAAAACAAGCAGCACGGCAGAATATTTTTCAAAAAATTTACAACAAGTAGGTTTTTCCTCTCCATTAAAAGCTGTGTTAACAACTTTAAAAGAGGCAGTAGATAATTCTTTAGATGCTTGCGAAGATAGTGGAATTTTACCTCACATAAAAATTAATATTAGTAAAATAGGAAAGGGCTCTTCTAGAAACACAGATTTAATTAAAATAAAAATAGAAGATAACGGACCAGGATTATCTGTTCAAGATTTACCTGCAGTTTTTGGTGAGTACTTAGCCTCTTCTAAATTTGGAAAAGGACAATGTTCGCGAGGTCAGCAGGGCATTGGTATTTCTGCAGCAACTACTTGGGCACAATTAACTAATGCAACTGGAGTTTGCGTAGAAAGTAAAACTAAAAATATGCAACAAGCAGTATCTATGGTTATTGATGTTGATATTAAAAACAACAAGGGTCTTGTTAAAAAAAAAACAAGCATAAAATGGAATAAAAAAAAACACGGACTAAAAGCTTCTTTTGTTATTGATGGAAGGGTGCAATTAAATGGAGACGGTGGATTAATTACTTATTTAGAGGGCACATCTTTAGTAAATCCACATTTAGAATTAGATTATACTTTGCTAGAAAACGACCCAGTAAGTGTAAAAAGAGTTAGCGATGTAATCCCAAAAGTACCTCCACCAACTTTGCCGCATCCTCATACTATGAAGCTTGGTGAATTTATTACTTACTCTCATTTGTATGGAAAAATAAGTTTGTCCAAATTTTTAAAAACAGGATTTTCTAGAATATCAGATGCTACAATTAAAGAAATTTCTAAAAAAAATAAAATAAAATCTTCACTACTTAACCTTTCTCTTCCAAAGCTATTAGATTCTGATTTTAAAAAAGTGTTTGAAGCTTTGCAAGAAGCAACTTTAATGAACCCTCAAACAAATAGTGTTTTAATTATTGGCGAAAAAGCTTTAGAGCAAAGCATTCATCGAATAGGAGATGTAGATTTTTTTAGTGTAGTTACACGCAAGCCAAGAATTTGTGATTTTAAACCAGTGGTAATTGAAGTTGCCATGGCAAGACTTAATGACACAAAAGGAAAAGATGAAAACTCTTTGCAGCTTTTAAGATTTGCAAACAGAGTTCCTTTGCAATTTGATAAATCTTCATGCGCTCTTACAAAAGCTGTTGAAAGTGTAAATTGGAAGGCTTATGGATTGCAACAAAGTAAAAACAGCGTTCCTAGTGGTCCTTATGTTTTGGCAATTTCTATGACATCTCCATTTATAAAATTTAAAAATGCCTCTAAAGAAACAGTTGATGCCAGTGAAGAACTGGTAGAAGAAATTCGCAAAGCACTAATTCAAACAGGACAAAAATTAGGTCGATATATTAGAAAAGAAAAAAAAGAATTTGATTTAGAAAGAAAAATTCAGCATATCGAAAAATTTGCTCCAATTTTAGTAAATGCTTTAGTTAAAATTACTAAAGCTCCTATTAAGCGCAAAAAAAAAGCAGAGTTAGGTTTAATGAAAATTTTAGGCAGAGATGCAAAAAATGCAGAAGCAGAGTTAACTCAAGCTAAAGAAAAATTAAAATAAAAAGGAAGATCTATGGCTAAACTAAAATCTGTTTTTAAAATGAATCACGCACAAAAAGATGTTGGCAAATTAGCCCACGCACTGTGTGATACAATGTTAAAGGATTTAGAAGGAGCCAAAAGGCCAACACTTGAAGCAGTTAAATGTTCTTTAGATAATGCTATTTATAATTCTAAAGTTGGTTTTTTTACACCAGGGGACAAAAGGGTAAAAACAGAATTAAATGTATCTTCTGTTCAAAAAATGGCCAGAAGTGTTTTTTTATTAGATATTTTTTTAGAAAATTTAAAAGCAGGCGGTGTTAATACAAAAAGAGAAGTTTACTACAGAGCAAAAGGTTGGATAAAAAAAGATCCTAAATTGCGACCTATTGATTTTGAAGTACAAGAAGAAAGCGACTCTATTATTAGTTTTTTGTGTGATGCTTTGGAGGTTTACAGAGAAGAATTAAATTGTGTTGCAAACGACAGGGGCGGACAAACTTATTCTCAACAATTAATTGTTACAGAAAACCTTCCAGATGGAACAAAAGCACATATTGATTTAGGAAGTTTAGGTACAACTCCATTTCAACCTAAAAATAGACCACAAAGTTTTTCATTAAAAATGAAATCAAAAATTAAATTTTGTTTAGTTGTTGAGTCAGAGGGTACAGCCAACACTTTGGTTACTAACGGAATTACTAAAAGAAATAATTGCATTGTTGTTGGTGCGCAAGGTGTCCCTAGTAACGGCGTAAGAGGTTGGGTAAAAACTATTCAAGATCAATTAAAAATACCAGTATTTTTTTTCGGTGACCTTGATGCATATACTTTACAAAATATTTATAGAACTTTAAAAAGCGGATCTGCTGCAAGCTTGATTAGAAACAAAAATTTTTGCGCACCAGATGTAAAATTTTTGGGAGTGTTGCCAGAAGATGTAAAAAAATATGATTTAGATTGTTATTCTGTTAAAGAAAAAGACGCATCAGAGGCAAGGTCATTAAAAAAAGCTAGAGACGCTTTGCAAAATGATCCATTTTTTAAAGATGCAAAAAATAAAAAACTATCACAAGTATTAAAATGGTTATTAAAAAATAAAATTCGTTGCGAACAACAGGCTTTATTTTCTGTAGACCCAAAAGACATAACAGTTCCTGAAAAAATTATTTTAGATAAAATTAAAAATAAAATATATATTTAACTTAGCTGATGAAAAGGGGGGTAGGTCGTGAAAGATACTATAAAGAAATGGTTTGTAAAAGGAATTAGTATTTTAATAGTTGCTATTTTAGGATTTTATTTAAGCACACCAAAAAAAATAAGTAAAAAAAAGAAAATAAATGTTCTTTCTATATTATCACATCACAAAAAACACAAAAACACAAAAATACAAAGGCATTTAGCTATTAGTGAAGATATACCTCTATTTATCAAAAGCGAAGAGGATGATTTACTGTTAGACCTTCAAAATACAAGCGGAACAACTCACAACTTTTTAAAAAAATTTCAAACTATTATAGATAAAAGTAAAAAATCTGCTAGACAAAATGCAAATTGTTGGGGGTTGGTGCTGGAGCTGTTTGGTATTTTAAAGCGATCTAGATATGCTTCTGAAATGGAGCTTAATAACTTTTTAGTAAATCGCTGTGTTTTAGTCAAAGATGGGCGACCTAGAAAAAACGCTGTAGTTGTTATGAGAAATCCACAGAACCATGCGTATGTTGTTTTAGACAGTCATAAAATTTTAGAAAGAGAAGGCATAGGAGAGCCATATAGGTATAGATCTTCCAATAATTTTTTTAAAAACCCTAAAGAGAAATACTTAGGTATATATCGAATAATAGAACACCTTTTTTGCAAAGAATGTAAAAAACAATGGGTTGAGTATTATTTGTGTAGTGTTAATGCTCAGAAAAAAGATGTCTTTGGTTTAGATAAAATAAAACAATGGAATATTATTAGTTTAGCAACGGTTACTAATAAAAAAGAAATAATGGATAATTTGATAAACAGTGTTAAAAAAACTAATTTAAAAAAATTGCCCCAGCACACTTTAAGAGATCTTATGCTAATGCTTTATTATCACTCAAACCTCTTTGCAGGTAATAAGCTTCTGAATAAGACGGACAAGCAATTAGAAGATAATTTAATAAGCAGTTTGTTAAGTTACGATAAAGTTTCTCACTTTGATTACCTTCTTTTGTTAAGGCTAGGTAGATATAAAGAACTTGCACCCATTGTTTTTAAAAAGTGGAAGCATCTAACACATGAATTTAAAGAAAATTTTTTAATGTATTCAAAAAATGTTGAAGTTAAAAAATATATTTTTTATAAATTTTTATATAAAAAGAAACATGAGTATAAAGAGGCCCTATTGCTTAACTTACTTCTTTCTTTGCAAAAATCTAGGGTTAAAACAAACATAAACAACCCTTCAGTCGAGAATAACTTTGGTTTTGAAAAAAAAAGTAGTAAATTTTATTTTGATATATTGTATAGTTTTAAAGAGTTAAAAGTAAATGATGCTTATACTGCTAGGCTGTATAATAGGCTTATTATATTTAGCTTAGATGTGGACACATATGTACAGGATATAAATTTCCTTAAGAAAAAGAAGAAAGAGTTAAAAGATTTACAAATTAAATTAGATAAAGTATTTGTTAATGACCACTCCTTAAAAAATTTTTTAGATTATGAGATTAATGTTGTACAAAAAGGCATAGAAAATTTAAAACAACAAAAAATATTTAAAAAGAATTAACCAAAAATGATTTTAACTAGTTTTTTATTTTGTATGGCAATTTTTGCTTTAATTGGAATTTTAGCAAGTCACAAAAGCAAAGCTTCTTCTGAAGATTATTTGCTAGCAAGTAATACTATACCAGCAAGTATTTCTGCACTGTCTATGATGTCGTCTAAATTTAGTGGATACATGTTTATTGGTTTTATTGGCTTTGTATATTTAAAAGGATTTTCTGGAATTTTATTAGCAGCAGGCTTAGTTGCTGGAGATTTTATAGGGCTTCATTTATTTTCTAATAAAATAAAACAACTACATAATAAATATAAATCTTTAAGTTATGAAGATTTAATTTCACAAAGAGCGTCTGGAGTGTATAAAAAATTACGCTTTGTTCTTGCAAGCTTAATACTTATTTTATTAAGTATTTATATTTCTGCACAATTAAAGGCCAGCAGCAAAGCCATTCATGGAATTTTAGACTGGCCAGAAAACTCTGGAATTTTTATTTGTGCAGCTTTTGTATTATTTTATAGCTGGTCTGGAGGAATTAGAGCCTCTATGTGGACAGACGCAATTCAATCTATACTTATGATTGTTTCAGCAATTGCTTTAGGAATTTATTCTATTGTGCATTTGGGAGGAATCCATAATTTTTTTATTCAAGCAAATTCAATATCTGAAAGTTATTTTTCTATTTTTAAAAGTAATATTTCTATTGGAGGGGTAGAGGGGATATTAATATTTTCAATTGGATGGCTATTTGGTGGCTTTGCTATTTTAGGACAACCCCATGCAATGATAAGAATTTTGGCATTAAATAATATTAAAAATTTAAAAAGTATGAAAAAATATTATTATTTATCTAGTTTAATTTTATTAATTGCTTTATTTATTGTAGGAATATCTTGCAGATTAATTTTAAAACAAAATGGACTAGATGGTTTTGATCCAGAAATGGCATTACCTCTTTTGTCTTTACAATTAATGCCATCTATTTTTGTAGGTATTATTTTGGCAGGAATATTTGCAGCAGTAATGTCAACAGTGGACTCACAAATTCTTAGTTGCTCGGCTGCAGTATCACAAAGTTTGACTAAAAATAAAACCAGTTATTTTTTTAATAAAGTAGTAACGGTTGTTTTAATTATATTAACATCACTAATGGCATTATTTGCAACTGGAAGCGTTTTTGATTTAGTAGTTTTTGCTTATGCTATTTTAGGCGTAACACTTGGAACAGCTATTATTATACAAGTTATATTTCCAAAAATGAAAGAGTCTATTTGTTTAGCAATTGTTATTTTATCAGGAATGAGCTCGGTTGTATGGGTGCTTGCTGGCTATAAAAGTATTGCCACAGAGTCTTTAATTGGTTTTGTAGTAAGTTTTACACTAATGATTTTTTATAAAATATTTTGCCTATTTAAAAAAACTAAATAAAAAAATTAAAAAACTAAATAAAATAATTAAAAAATACCGCGATTGTCAGCGCTGCTATTTTTAATTTTTTTAATATCTACAACAACATTAAGCTGTCCAACTTCTTCTGCAGTAAGCTCTGGCAATCTTTGTACTAAATTTAAAAATCTTGTAGATTCTTCTTCAGTAATAATATCTTTTGTTAAATTTTTAAATTTATTAATATAATTTTCTCTAACAAAAGGTTTTGCTCCGGCTGGGTGGGCATTAGCTAGTGCCATTTCGTCTTCTACCTTACTGCCGTCATTCATATGTATTACAATTTTAGCACCAAATGCTTTTTTTTGTGGATCAATTTCGTGATAACGCTTAGTCCATAAAGGATCTTCTACGGTGCTAATTTTTTTCCACAACTCTATAGTTTCTTTTCGGCCTGCTCTTTCTGGAGCATAGCTATTTACATGATGCCAAGCCCCGTCTTCTAAAGCCACTGCAAAAATATACATAATACTATGATCTAAAGTTTCTCGACTTGCAGTTGGCGAAAATTTTTCAGGATCACCAGATCCTGTTCCAATAACATAATGAGTATGATGACTTGTATGAATAACAATCTTGTTTATATCAGAAAAATTTTTAATTTTTGTTCTCATTTTACAAGCTAAATCAATTAAAGCTTGAGATTGATATTCAGCAGAATGTTCTTTTGTGTAAGATTCTAAAATAACTTTTTGCTCTTCGCCTTTTTCTGGAAGTTCGACATTGTAGGTAGCATCTGGACCATCTAACATCCAAGCAATAACACTATCTTCTCCTTCATAAATAGGTGACGGAGATTTTTCACCTCTCATTGCTCTATCAACAGCTTCGATTCCTAATTTTGCAGAGTACCCAGGGACATAAGCCTTCCAACTAGAAATTTCTCCTTTTCTAGATTGCCTTGTGCTAAAAGAAGTATGAACAGCTTGCCCGATAGATTGATAAATAGTTTGTGTATCTAAATTTAAAAGTCTGCCAATTCCTGCAGCAGTTGCGGGGCAAAGATGAGCCATGTGATCAATTTTATGTTTATGCAAACAAATAGCTTTTACTAAATTAATATGAACTTCATAAGCAGTTACAATTCCAGAAAGTAATTGCTCGCCAGTACATTTTTTTTGTTGAGCCACAGCAATAAGCGGTGGAATATTGTCCCCAGGGTGAGAGTAATCTGCGGCTAAAAAAGTATCATGATAATCTAACTCTCTTACGGCAGTGGAGTTAGCCCAAGCCGCCCACTCCGCACAAACTTTAGTTTTATCACTTAACCCAAAAATTAATGCACCATCTTTTTTTGGATGACTTAAAGCCTGCGATCTTGCGTTACTAACCGGAAGCCTATTAATAGATGCTATTGCAACAGAGGCGTTATCAATAATGCGATTAATAACCATGTCTGACACTTGGCTTTTTATTGGAAATTTTTCTGAAGCAATTTCAGCTATTTTCCAAGCCAATTGTTTGCTTTGTGAAAGCTGTTCTTTGGAGGGGTAAACTTTTACTATATGTGTTTGCATAATCTATAATAATTTTAAAAATTATACTTCAGAATTTTTTTCAGAATTTTCATTTTTTGCATTCATATCAGAAGATTTTTCTTTGCCATCAAGCCCTTTTCTAAAACCTCTAATAGCTTCTCCAATAGATTTTCCAAGTTGAGGAATTCTTTTTGGCCCAAAAATTAAAATCACAACTGCAATAATTAAAATAATTTGTGGAACAGATAAGCCCATAAAAACTCCTTGTATTTTTAATACTTATTGTTTTTGTATGAGTGTTTTGTATCAAAGCTTAGCGGATAAGTCCAATTCCATTTAAGTTTTTTGTAGCCTATTTTGTGATAGCCAAAAACTTTTAGCCTCAGTGTTTAATAAATCAAACTGTAATGCCATTTTAATAGCAAGTTTAACGGTTTTTCGATGAATTATTGTATGTAATTCATGTGGAGTGTAATTGGGGGCTTGGTTTAAAGCTACCTGTAGCTTTAAGGCTTTTAGTATATTTTCTTGCTCGTATTTAAAACAACCCCACTCTTGAGAAAGCATAGTGCCAAATTGTGCATTAAGCTCCACTAAACTTTTTTTAGACAGTAACGCAATAGTTTGTTCATAATAAGGATTTTCATAAACATAGGCAAAAAATAATTTAGCAAATAGCTCTTCTGGTTTAATTTCGTCACTATAAAAATCTTGAGTTTTTAAAAATAAAAATGTGGAAGATTTGTACATAAAATGTTTAAAATCTTTATTTAAACTTGGACTAATTACTTTTAAAACTCCCAAGTCATGACAAGTTATAAAAGCTAAAGACGGGTCAGATAATTTTAAAAATTTTAATAATTCCTCTCTAACTCTAGATAAAGGAGATTGTTTTAACAGAGCAGAGTGTTTAATAATTGCAAATTTTATACAAGAGTCTAAATCAAAATGAATTTTATGAGTAAGCCTAATAGCTCTTAATATTCTAATTGGATCTTCAAACATTCTAACAATAGGGTCGCCTATCATTTTTATCTTACCTTTTTTTAAATCATCTAAAGCATTGGTGTAATCAAGTAATTCTTTTTTAATTGGATTATACAACAACGCGTTTATTGTAAAATCCCTTCTTAAAGCATCTTCTTCTGGAGTTCCAAATGTATTATCCTCACCTAAAAGCTCTGTGTTTTGATTTTGATTTTGCTGCCTAAATGTACTAATTTCGTATTGTTGATTTTTTCTTTGAGCAAGAACTAATTTAAATCTTTTTCCAATAATGTAAGCTCTAGGTATATTTTTACGAATTTCTGTAGGAGTTGCAGATGTAACAATGTCAAAATCCTTAGGTTTTTGCCCAAGCAATATATCTCTAATACAGCCTCCAACTAAAAAACACGCAAAACCTTTGTCATTTAGTTTTTTTATAATTTCTACTGCATCTTTTGGAATAAGTTTGTGGTTAATTTTATTTGATATACCCATGATTTAAATGTACTTTTTATGTGCTGGTATTTCGGTATTACAATAAAAATATCTATCACGAATTACCCACTAGGTCTAGGCTGTCTTTTAGAGGTGCTTATGAAACAATCTACAGAGTTAACTTTAGATAATTGGAATTATAAAATTATAGGAAAAAAATCAGCGCCTAAAATAGTTTTTTTACACGGAATAATGGGGTCTTTAAGCAACTGGCTAAAGGTTTCGGCATATTTTAAATCAAATTTTGAAATCTTGCTTTTTGATCAACGGGGTCACGGACGAAGCTTTCACGGAAACTCTTACAAACTTGCAGATTATGCAAAAGATTTAGAATTTATAACTAATAAAATAGGCTGGGATAAATTTCATTTAGTAGGACACTCATCTGGAGGTGTTGTAGCTTGTGAGTATAGCGCAACTTATCCAAACAAGATTTTATCATTATGTATTGAAGATGTTAGTATGGAGCCTAGTAAAAATATTGGCAAAAGAATAGAAAAAATATTGTTATCTATTCCCACGCCATTTAAAGATAAGCTAAGTTATGAAAAATTTTTTACAGAAAAAGTACCGTCTTTAACAGAAAATTTTTTTCAATCTAAATTCTTAGAAAGATTTTTAGCTATGAATATTACTGAAGATAAAAATGGCGAAAAAAATTGGAGATTTCATAGAGACGGGATAATAGAAAGCGTAAGGGAATCCAGGGCGGTGTCTCTTTACCCTAAATATTTTAACATTAGCTGCCCTATTTTAATAATTAGAGGAAGTAAATCAGAACATTTGCCTCCCGAAGAATATAAAAAAATGCTTACTCATAAAAATGCACAAGGCGTTGAATTTTTAAGTGGCCATGCGGTTCATATTGAACAGTGCGAGGGATTTTCAAAAGCTTTGCTCGACTTTATTAATGGACTGTGCTAGTTAAGTCTTGTATGAGTTTTTCTTCACTGGGCCTTCATTCTGATCTTTTAGAAAACTTAAAAGCTAAAGGTTTTGATACACCAACACCAATTCAAGTTTCATCTTTACCATTAGTTATTAAAGGAAAAGATGTAGCAGGCCTTGCTCGAACTGGAACTGGAAAAACTGCAGCATTTGTTTTGCCACTAATTCATAGAATTTTAAACAGTCGCGCTAATGACGAAAGTTTAAAACAAGAAAGTTTTGCCAGGTGGACAGATAAATCATATATTTTAATTTTAGTTCCCACTAGAGAATTAGCATTTCAAGTTCAAGATAATATTAACGAATTTAGCCCAACATTAAATATTGAATCTGCAGTCTTTGTTGGAGGCTTGCCAATTGAAAAAGATGTAGAGGCATTGAGTAAAAATTTAGATTTTATTATTGCAACCCCAGGACGATTAATTGATTTATATAAAAATCATAATTTACACTTAGGACAAGTAGAGGCAGTAGTTTTAGACGAAGCAGACAGATTGTTTGATATGGGCTTTGCAGATGATGTAAAATATATTTTAACTAGAATTCCAAAACATCGTCAGTTTTTATTATTTAGCGCCACTTTAAGTTTAGAAGCTTTGTATATGGGCTATGAGTTTGGAGCACAGCCTGTAGAATTAAGCGATAGCAAAAAAGAAATTCAAAAAGATTTAATAGAAGAATCGCTGTATCATATTTCTCGTCCAGAAAAATCTACTTACTTACTGTCTTTATTAAAAAGTAAATCATGGCGACAAGCTATTGTGTTTAGTAATTATAAAAATCAAATTTTAGATTTAGAAGTTTTTTTAGGTGCAAACGGAATTAAAAGCTTAGGCTTATCAAGTGTGTTAACACAAGCTAAGCGAAATAAAGTAATTACAGAATTTAAATCTTGCGAAAACAAAGTTGTATTAATTGCAACCGATGTTGCAGCTAGGGGTTTAGATATCGAGGGAGTTGATTTAGTTATTAATTACGACATACCTCAAAATTCTGATTCGTATATTCACAGAATCGGCAGAACAGGAAGAGCCGGAAGAAAGGGCGAAGCCATTAGCCTTGTAAGTGACAAAGATGCAGAGTGGTTAGTTAAACTAGAAGAAGATTTAAAAATAAAAATTTCTATTGGCTGGATTGAGGACAAAGATTTACTTAAAGATTTTGTAGAATTTAAAAGCTTAGCATTTATGGATTCTTCAACTCATCACAGTAAGCATATTTCTCAATCAAGAAGATCTGCGCAAGGCAAAGACAATCTTAAAAAATTTGTTCCATCTAAAAATACAAAAGATAGTCAGTCTTTAAAAAATATAAAAAGCAAAAAAGTAGTTGCTAAAAAATTTGTGGCATCTAAAAAATTTAAACCCAGCAAACAAACAAAGCAAAAATCTTCATCTTTTAAAATTATTAAAGGGTCTAAGCGCTCATTTAGAAGGGGAGGGGCTGCTAAATCTTCTTCTGGGGTTTTGTCAAAAATTGCATCTTGGTTTAAATAATCAGACTTATCAAACTGGTATGCAACAATGCTAATAAAAAATAAAAAAAACGAAATTAAATATATTATTATTTTATCTTGTTTTTTTTTATTTTTAACTTGGGTAGAGCTATATTTATTGCAAGTTAGTAGAAACCTGTCTTTTAGTGACACATTCTTTTTTTTATCTTTAGTTAATTTTAATATTCTTGTTTTTTTATTTTTGGGTTTTTTAATTTTTAAAAACTTTATTAAAATTTTTGGAGACTACTCTAAAACTTTTGGAAAAAGCTTAAAAACAAAATTAATTTCTGCATTTATATTTTTTAGCTTTATACCAACAGGTATTGTAGCTATTTTGTCTATATTTTATTTAAACAACAGTTTTAGCAAATGGTTTGATTATAAAATTACAGACGCATTGGCAAAAGTTGTAAAAGTTGGAGACTATTACCAAAACAGTATAAAACGAAATAATTATAAAATGGCATATATTTTTGAAAGACAACTTAAATATAAATTAAATAGTTGGAAAAAATTAAATAAACAAAAAAAATCTTTATTAATAAATAAATTTACAAAATCTTTTAAAAAGCAATATTTTTTAGATAAAATAACACTACATACAAATCAAGATTTAAAAAAACTTAAAAAAAACAATTTAAATATAAAAAAAGTAAAATCTTTTTTAAATGGCAAAAATTTTAGCACAATATCAACCACAGGTTCACACACAACTATAGAAAGCTTTATACCAGTTACTTTAAAAAAAGACTTTGTGGCAATTTCTGTTGGAACTTTAATTTCTACATATTTTTTAACTCAGTCTAAAGATATTGACGAAGTGTATAAAGTTTTAAACAAACAATCATTTATTTTTACATCTTCTAAAATGCTTTATTTTTCTACTTTAATTATAATGGTTTTGGTTATTATATTTATGGCAACTTGGTTTGGTTTTTATTTGGCCAAAAGATTAACTATCCCAGTTGAATTACTAAGCCGCGCCAGTCGAAAAATTGCAAAAGGAAGTGTTTTAAATAAAAAAGATTTATCTTTGTTTGGAGCTTTAGATTACAAATCCACCTCCAGAGAATTTGAACAACTGTTAAAAGACTTTCAATTTATGGCCGAAGAAATTAGAAAATCTAAAGCAGAGGCCTTAAAAGTACAAAGAGTAGAAGCTTGGGCAGAGGTAGCTAGGCGAATGGCACACGAGGTAAAAAATCCATTAACGCCAATTAGTTTGTCTGCACAAAGATTAAGTAAATTATTTTCAAAAACTCTTGATGACCAAAGATTTGATAAAAGTATTAAAATGATAATTGAGCATACAAATATATTAAAAAACTTAGTTAACGAATTTGCATTATTTGCTAGACTTCCTAGAACTAATTTAAAAAAACACTCTATCGTAGATTTAATAAAAGATGTTATTTTATTTTATACAGAATCTCACCCTAAAGTTAAATTTTCATTAAGCACTGATTTGTATAATTTAGATTGTCTGTTTGATAAAGAGCAAATTAACAGAGTTTTAATAAATTTAATTGCCAACAGTATTGAATCAATGGTTTCAGTTGGCAATCCAGAAGTTAATATCACTGTCATTGAAGAAAACAAAAATATAAATATTAAATTATCTGATAATGGCCCTGGGTTTAAGCCAGAAATGATAAATCGAGTTTTTGAGCCATATATTACTAATAAAGCATCCGGCACAGGGCTTGGCTTAGCAATAGTGAATAAAATATTAAAAGAGCATGGCGGGTCTGTAAAAATAAAAAACTTATCAACAAATGGAGCAGAGGTTACTCTTGTTTTTCCAATAAAAACTTAATAAGCCATAAAAACTTAATAAGCCATGGCAACTTTAAAAATAAATTTGTTTAGTCTTAAAATTAAGCTATAGTAATTTTATTATGAAGACTAAAATTTTAGTTGTAGATGACGAAGCCTCTATTGTACAAGTTTTATTAGATTTGTTAACAGACGAAGGCTACGAAACACAATCTGCGTCTAGCGGAGAAGAAGCACTTAGAATGATATCTAGTTTTCAGCCAGATATTATTTTGCTAGATATTTGGATGCCGGGTTCTTTAGACGGGCTAGATGTTTTAAAAGAAATTAAATCTAAATTAAATTTATCAGAAGTTATTATGATGTCAGGTCACGGGACTATCGAAACAGCAGTTCAGGCTACAAAAGTAGGGGCTTGGGGCTTTTTAGAAAAGCCTTTAGTTTTTGATAAGCTACATATTTTAATAAAACAAATTTTAATTATTCAAAAAGAACGAAAAGAAAAAAACTTTTTACTATCAAGGTTGCGAGAAGACATTAGTTTAATAGGCAGCAGCGACTTTATAAAAAATTGTAAAAAAAATATTTTAAATTGGAGCAAAGCTTCTGCACCAGTATTAATTTGTGGCGAAGCATCTGTTGGAAAAAAGATTTTAGCAAAAAACATACATTATATGGGCGAAAGGTCTCCTTATGATTTTGTTTCTTATTTTTGTGCTAACTCTGCACAAAGTTTGCAAATTGAAGAACTTTTTGGAAGACAAAAATCTTTTAGATTTCCACAAGAACCTGCAAAAAGATCGCAATTATCATATACTCACAAGGGAAGTTTGTTTTTAAGAAATATAGAATTTTTAAATTTAGATGCTCAAAAATTATTATGCTCATTTATAAAAAGCTCTGAATATCAATCTGTTGGATCAGATAAAAAATACAACAGCGATGTACATATAATTGCAAGCACCTCAGCTGATTTAAAAAAAATGGCAGACAACGGAACATTTTTAAAAGATTTATACAGTCAATTTGCAGAAGTAATAAATGTTCCTTCGCTTTCTAGCAGAAAACAAGATTTGCAAGATTTAATTTTATATTTTTTATCTTATTTTTCTAAAAAAGAATCTTGCGAATTAAAATCTTTAGACAAAGACGCAATGGATTTTTTACTTTCTGAAAAATGGCAATTTCATGCCAAAGAATTAAAAAACTTTATAGAAAAAATTTATATTTTTTATAAAAAACAAAATTTAAATATCGCAGATATAAAAAAAATATTATAAATTTAAGGATAAATATGCGCTGGACAAATATCGGAATTACTACAACTAAAGAAGCTCCTGTAGAAGCAGAGTTAATTAGTCACCAGCTTTTATTAAGAGCTGCTTATATTAAAAAAATGAGCCAAGGTATTTTTGTTTATGGACATTTAGCTTTAAGAGTAATTCGTAATTTAGAAAATATTATTAGACAAGAGCTAGACAAAGCAAACGCTGTTGAAATTTCTATGCCAATGGTGCAATCTGCAGACTTGTGGAAGTCCACAGGCAGGTGGGACAAAATGGGCGACACTATGTTGAGATTTAAAAATCGCACTCAACAAGAATTTTGCTTGGGCCCAACTCACGAAGAGGTTGTTACAGAGTATATAAAACCTTTTATTAAAAGCTATAAAAACCTTCCACTTAATTTTTATCAAATTCAAACTAAATATCGAGATGAAATTCGCCCTAGATTTGGATTAATGAGAGGCAGAGAATTTATAATGAAAGACGGATACAGCTTTGACACAAGCGCAGAGTCTGCACAAAAATCTTATGATAGCATGTATAAAGTTTATCAAAATATTTTTAACAGACTTGGAGTTTCTTATAGAATTGTTCAAGCAGATACTGGCGACATTGGAGGAAATCAATCTCATGAATTTCATTTACTAGCAGAAAGCGGAGAAGATATACTTTTAGTTTCTGACACAAGTGATTTTGCAGCAAATAGTGAAATTTGTAAAACTTTATCATTTTTAGAAAAACAAAATTTTGCTAAATCAGAAGACAAAGATAAAGAGTCAAAAAAAGATTTAACAAAACTTGATCAAAAATTATTAAGCACTCCAAATATAAAAAGCATAAAAGATTTATCAAAATTTTTAAATTTAAAAAAAGATAAATTAGTAAAAACTTTATTTTTTAATATAAAAACAACACAAGTTGAAAAAAAAGAAGTAAAACAAAATATTGAAAAAATAGTTGTACTTGTTAGGGGAGACCATGACATTAATACTTATAAATTAAAAAATTTTTTTAAAGCTTTAGAGGTAAGCCTGTTGACAGAAGAAGAAGTAATAGCATTAACAGGGGCAAATCCTGGAAGTTGCGGACCTATAAATTTAAAAGAAAAAATAAAAATTTATGCAGATTTTTCTATAGAAAAAATGATTAACTATACAGTAGGTGCTAATAAAAATGATTATCATATTCAAAATGTTAATAATTCTGATTTTATTTGTGAGGGGTTTTTTGATTTTAGACTTGCAGTAGCTGGCGACTTGTCTCCAGACGGAAAAGGAAGGCTTGTAGAATACAAAGGCATAGAGGCTGGACATATTTTTTATTTAGGAACTACATATTCTAAAAAATTAAAAGCTGAATTTTTAGACAGCAACGGAAAAACTTGCCCAGTAGAAATGGGTTGTTACGGACTTGGGGTTTCAAGACTTGTGCAAGCAATAGTTGAGCAATCACATGATGAAAATGGAATTATTTGGCCAATGATTTTAGCTCCATATAAAGTTCATATTTGTTTATTAGACCCAAAAGATGAAGAGATAAGCAAGTTATGCGATGACATTTATAAAGATTTAATCTCTAAAGGAGTAAGCGTTTTATTAGATGACAGAAAAGAAAGACCAGGGTTTAAATTTAAAGATGCTGATTTATTAGGCATGCCATTGCGATTAACTTTTGGTGCAAGGTCTTTAAAAGAGGGAGGAGTAGAGCTGGTTGAAAGAAAAACTCAAGAAAAACAACTTATTAAATTAAACGAAGTTGTAGAAACTATATTAAAAAAAGTTAAGCAATAAAAACAAAAACCAAAATAAAAACCAAAACAAAAACCAAAACAAAAATGAAATCAATATTAAAATATCCATTTTTTTTAGCCTTAGACATAAGTAGTCCAAGCGATGCATGGAAGTTTTTGCAAGAGCATCAATTAAATATTGGCGGAGTAAAGCTTGGTCCAAAACTTATTTTAAACGCAGGTTGGGATTTTGTAACAAAAGCATCTAAAATTGCCCCTGTTTTTTTAGATTTTAAATTTTATGATATTCCATCAGTAACTTTATCTGCGGTAAAACAAAGCTTTGATTTAGGGGCAAGTTTTGTTACAGTGCACGCCTCTATTGGTGCAGAAGCTTTGTCACTTATTTATGATTTTGAAAAAGAAGCTAATAAAACAAGAGCATTTAAAGTTTTGGCAGTAAGCATTTTAACAAGCTTTGCAGAAGATAAACAATTACCGCATTGGAAAGACGGAAAAATTATAGACAAAGTAAAATGTCTTGCTAATTTGGTTAAACAATCTGGACTAAAAGGCTTTGTTTGCTCACCTGAGGATTTAAAATATTTAAAACCTTTGTATCCAGAATTTTTTTTTGTAACTCCTGGAATTAGACTAAATTCTGATTTAAAAAAAATAGAAAACGATGATCAAAATAGAATTTTAACACCAAGCGAAGCATTGCAAGAAGGCAGCGATGCTTTAGTAATTGGAAGGCCCGTGTATAATAATGAAAATCCAAGCAATATTTTAAAATCTATTATTTTAGACTGTAAAAATAAATAAAATAAAACAAAAATAAATAAATAAATAAAATAAAAACTAAACAAATTAACTAAAAAGGAAAAGATGCAAAATTTATTCACAGCAAATCAATTTTTTAATATTTTTATAATAGCCCTATCTTTACACACTTTAACAGAGCTCTATTTAAATTTTAGACAATTTATTTTTGTCAAAAAAAATAGCAACACAGTGCCAGAATTTTTTAAAGAAGAAATTACTTTAGATGAACACAAAAAAGCAGCCAACTATAGCATTGCAAAATTAAAACTTTCTTCGGTAGAATTAATCTGGGGAGTTGTAGTATTACTTTTTTGGACAAAAGCAGGGGGGCTTGAAGAATTAAACAAATATTTTTCTTTAAGCTCATCTAGTCCGTGGTATCTTCCATCACTAATGATTTTAAGTTTTATTGGATTAAATATAATTATATCTTTGCCTTTTTCTTTATTTAAAACATTTTCTTTAGAAGAAAAATTTGGCTTTAACAAAACTAACTTAAAAACATTTTTTTTAGATTTTTTTAAACAAATTTTATTATTATTCTTAATTGGATTTCCAATAGCTTCGCTTATCTTGTGGCTACTCCAAAGCATGGGAGAGTACTCTTGGATTTACACTTGGTTATTTTGGGTTAGCTTTATGATTTTAATGCAATGGGCTTATCCAGTTATTTTAGCCCCACTGTTTAATAAATTTACTCCACTAGAAGATAAAGAATTAAAAGAATCTATTTTAAATTTATTAAAGCGATGTGGCTTTGATGGAGGCGGAGTTTTTTTAATGGACGGATCTAAACGAAGCAGTCATGGAAATGCATACTTATCTGGTTTAGGATCAAAAAAACGAATTGTTTTTTTTGACACACTTTTAAAACAGCTAACAACTACAGAAGTAGAAAGTGTTTTAGCTCACGAGCTTGGACATTTTTATCACAAACATATTCAAAAATTTTTATTGCGTTATGTAGCAATTAGCTTTGTAGCTTTTTTTATTTTAGGACAACTTTTAAATGCAACATGGTTTCATAAAGGCTTAGGAGTTGAGGGAACTTTTATATGGAATTTTTTAATTTTATTTTCTTTGTCTTTATCTATCTTTACTTTTTGGATGTCGCCATTTATCAATTTGTCTAGCCGTAAAAATGAGTTTGAAGCTGATCAGTTTGCTAAACAAAAAGCCTCTGCTAGCGATTTAAAAACTGCTTTATTAAAATTAAGTAAAGATAACGCATCTACCTTAACTCCTGACCCGTGGTATGCTACTTATCATTATTCTCATCCAGATATTTTAACAAGAATTAAAAAGATATAAGGCAAAATTATGAAAAAACCAAAACTTTCTACATCTCAAAACAGAGTAGGCCTACATGCCTGTTATGAATGCTTACTTAATAATCCAAAATCTGTTGAAAAAGCTTATATTTCTAGAACTAAACAAGATCCCTTATTTATAAAAATAAAAAAACTATTAGAGTCTAATAATATACCTACAGAAATAGTAAAAAAATCTTTTTTAGATTTAATGAGTTTTAATCACCAAGGTTTAGGATTAAAAGTAAACTCTCAACCAGAACTGGACTGGAAAAATTTAGATAACTTAGAAGAAAATAAAAAAAGCATGATATTATTTATTGACGGAGTAGAAGACCCTCACAATTTAGGAGCTTTAATTCGCACAGCATGGCTTATGAAAGTTAAAGCTATTTTTGTAGCAGAGCATCAGGGGTTAAGCTCGCTAACTCCAACAGTTTATAAAGTTGCCTGTGGTGGGGCAGAATATGTTCCTGTTATTTTTACAACTAAGTTGCCATTTTTAATTGAAAAAATAAAACAAAAATCTTATTGGGTTTACGGACTGTCACACAAGGCAAAAGAAAATATACATAAATGTAATTACTCTAATAACATTGCATTTGTTTTAGGGTCTGAGTCAGGTGGTATTCGTAAATCTGTAGAAAATACTTGCGATGTATTGCTAAGCATTCCTCAAATTTCTGCCAATGCTAGTTATAATATGTCAGTTGCAGGGGCATTAGCAATGTCTGCTGGGTCTTTATAATTGTCTAAACTTTAAACACCTTATAAGTAAACTTTACATTTTTTACATGTATTTAATTTTAATTTAATTTATGTGTTAGTTTTCATAGCATGAGGTTATTTTATTTTCTTTTAATATCTTTTATTTCTATTAACGCACATTCTAAAATTCCAAATATGCGAGTGCAGTTTGGATCTGGATTAAATAAAGAATGTAGTTTTGTAGATAACGAACAAGTTGTTGCGTCTTTAGAGGCATCTCTTAAAGTTTTAAATCAAATCGAAGAACAACGAGAAGAATGCAAATCTGTACACAGCAACTCAAAAGCTTTTTTAGATACTTATTTAGGCTATATGCGAAACAGAGAAGAAAGCTTGCAACAAGCAGTTGTAGAAGAATCAGTTATTAAATCCGAAATAGAAAGATTAACTTTAGATGGATCTTATGACAATCAATATGACTCAAGTTTGTTAGAAGTTTTAAAAACCAAAGCTTTAAATTCTAATAAAAAAAAACGAAGATCTAATGCCTTATTACAAACATTTCAATTGTCGTCTACTTTACTTGAGGACTTAGAAAAAAACCCAAAATGCGCAGCTTCTGTTAGCTCACATATTGTTGCACCAAGCATTGGAATATTAGGCCAACTTTCTGGGGCATTTTATTCAGGGGCCAGTGCATTTGGAATTCCATTAATTGCGGGTTTTGCACAACTGGTTTCTAAATTTGTATCTTATGTTGGAAGCGTAAGCGAAAACTCTTATGTTGGTTTAGAAAATTTAACTAAGTCTTCTAATTACTATCTTTCGTATAAATGTGCTTTTAAAAATATTGAAAAAATTAAATGCTCTCTTTTAGAAGAAGAACATATGCTTGGAAAGTTACACCTTCCTAACTTTGGCAAAAAAATTCTAAAATTAGATAAAACAAAACGATTTAAAACTTTAAGAGATTTAAAAAGACACAGATATAGAATTTTTGAACTAATAGAAGAGATAGATAAATTATTTAATTCGCCAGAAACTTTTGACGCCGTAACTCAAGTGGTAACTTTACAATCTACATTTTCTAAATTAGAGCTAGAGCCTAAAAACCCTCCCCTAAAAAATCAATTTTATATAGATGCTTTAAAAAAAGAGGGATTTGTTGTTATAAACCCAATTGGCATTTGGAGCTCCTATGATGTAGGTCAGCTTAAATGGTCAAAATGGTTTGTTCGTTATTTTTTAAATAGTAGTTTTTTAGGAACAGAGGTTCAAAACGCATGTTTAAAATCTGCAAGATGGTCTACAAATTTTACTGCATGTAAGGCAGTATCTTTAACTCAAGTTGCAGAGATAAATGATTTTATAAAAGAGGTAATTGTTCCTGCATTAATTAATACCTTAAAAGAGCAAAAAAGATTAAATGTTCAAATTAAAGCTTTTCCAAGCTTGCAAAGTTTGTACACTTTATTATCTGAGCAAGAAACTTATAAGGGCGATCCAGATTACAACGAATACTCTTTAAGCAAGCTGTTTAAAAAATTTAATAATTACAGTAAATTTTTTTTACAAAGCCCTGCTAGATTATTTTCTCAAGATATTTTAAAAATTATAAAATCTTTAAACCGACTTTTGATAGCCAGAACACATACAATGGCATTATTTTTACAAGAAGCAAGAAACGCTTACGACTCTCTTGCTACAATTTCTAATAACGGAAGATCAGGCGGAGTTTTGTATGTTTCATTTCTTGATGCAAAATTTTCTAACTATTTTGAATCTATAACTAGATATTATTTATTACAAGATCAAAAAGTAGCTTTAAATTTTTCTAAATTTAATGTTATGGCTAATTTATATAAAAAATATCAATCTAGATTAGTTCAGCCAAGCTCTGCTGGTAGTTCTAATTTATCTTTAATGACAGACATTCAATCTTCATTTTTAAATGTATTTTTGCCATCTATGATAGAGCATTTAAAAACAGTAAAAATGCGTTACCAGTCATCTTTACATAAAAAAGAAAAACGAGAACTTTTACATAGCTGTGCATTATTTTTACCATATTTAGATTCAAAAGGCTCTGACTACAGTCATACTAATACAAATTATAACAACAGCTCAAATAATGTACTCGGCTACAACGATGGTGATGACAATGGTGATTACGGAACACAAATTAGCTCTAACACTAATAATAATTGGGAGGGGGATTCATCTTTAGGTTTATTTTGTAAAAATTTATTACAAAAAGAACAAGGCCTTCCTTTTTTAGTTAGAGGCGAACAAAAATATTCATTAAAACCAGATCACAGACCAGCCTTTGATAAATCTTGTTATTACTATTATTACCAAAGAGAAGTTTCTATAAAACAAATTTCTCAAAAATTTGAATACTTAAATCAAAGTATTAAATTTTAATAAAATTATTTATTTAATAACTTATCTAAATCGCCATTTTGCTCTAGACTTGATAATTCTTGAAACCCACCAATAAGCTTATCGTTAATAAAAATTTGTGGAACAGTTTGCATTCCTGTTTTTTGTTTTAATTTTACTAACTCGTCCATATTAGAAGATAAATTAATTTCTTTAAATTCTAAATTTTTAGATGCTAAAAGTTTTTTTGCTCTTATGCAAAATGGGCAGTAATCTGTGCTGTATAAAACTATAGACATAAATTCCTTTTTTGTAATTGTTAAGTTATTTGTTTTTCTTTTAAAAAATCATCCATACAAATTGCAGGTATTTCTAAATCTTCTGCAAGGTCTGAAACCCAGTCTCTAACAGATTTTCCATCAGAGGAATTCCACATACCTATTATTACTTTTTTAAATTCATATTGTTTTTGCAAAGTATGCAAGCCTTCAGATAAAGTACCTGGCAAAACTTTAACTGTTAATATTATATTTTGATTATACAATGGCGCAACTTGTTGTGAAACAATTCTTTGAATTTGTTCAAAAAAGAATCCCTCTTTATCTTTGCCTTCTTCTGCGTGAAAAATTACAAATTCAAAATCATTTTTTTCATATTTTAAAATATGTCTTAAGGCTCTGTTAATTAACCATTGGCCCCTAATGTTTCCGGTACATAAAATATAATGAGGCAAGTTACTTGGAAGGTCTGATGTGTTTTTAAATTTTCCTAAGCCAAGTCGTAAATCATTTCGCCCCTCTAATCTACTTTCTAATAATCCCCACCTGTAGTATGCCATTAATAAAAGAGTAAGGGCTAATAAAAATACTAACATTAATAAAACACTTGCGTGAGAGTGTACAAGTAAAGTAGTGCTTGCTGCAGCTAGCACCACTCCCGAAAATAAAGGAACTACTGGAATTTTTTTATCTTTAAAAACAAATAACAAACTAGATAAATATTTTTTTGGAGTGTCTTTTTTTAAAGGTTGATTTCTTAATAAAATTACTCCTATGCAAAAACTAACCATTACTCCTAAAAATGCAATTTCGTAAACTTTAGCTAATAGGCCAACTTCGCCTGCAACAAGTGCAGACATTGTTAATGCTATACCAGCAAACGGCATTGCAATAAGTGGGTAGCCTTTAATGCTTGGGTAAATGTGAGCAACTCTCCACAAAAGTCTTTCTGGTAGATTTCCTTGTTTGGCCATTGTTTTTGCAAGCCCAATAAAGCCTACAAAAGCAGTATTAACTGCGGCATATAAAGTTAAAGTTGCGTCTACAACAATAATAGTTAGTAAAAATTTACCACCAAGCTTCATTGCAAGTCCTGACAAAAGGTAATTTAAATTATTTTGAATTTCTAAAGGGCTTAATAAAATTAAACATAAAAAAGAAATAGCTGGTGCTGTAAGACTTACTAAAACAATTACAGTTTTATATAATTTATGCACAGTTGTTAGGGTTGGAGTTTCTAGCTCTTCAACAATTTGGGCGGCTGATTCAAAACCTGTAATACCTAAAAATGCAGAGGCAAAACCATACATAAGAGTGCTAAAAGATAAGCTAATTGTAGGTTGTGTAAATCTTTGAAAACTAATTGTATCCCAATTACTAATTAAAAATCCACCTCCCCAAATAGCAATTACAATAAGTAATAAAAAATGTAACCCAGCAATAAGTGTTACAAGTTTTGCTGGCTCTTTTATTCCTTTTGTATTAAGAAGTCCAAACCCAACGATAGGAATAAAAGATAGCAAAACAATATGTGCAGAACTTAAGTCTGGAAATAAAGAAGATAAATAAAAACTACCAGCAAGTGCGCTTACTGCGGCGGTTGCAAGGTAGGAGACAAATGTTAAGGCTCCAGCAAAAACTGCCCCACGCCTGCCAACACTTCTTAAGATCATAGAATAAGCACCACCATTGTAGGGGCTCATTGCCAATCCCTCTTCGTAGGTTTTTTTAAATAACCACATCATAAGACAGCATGTTAATACAAATAATGGAGCATAGTAGCCAACTATTGGAAAAAGTATTCCTGTTCCATAAAATATAGATGTGCCAATATCGGCACCAACTATGCCGGCTGCAATAACCCAATTTAACTCGTCTTGTGAATTTTTATTTGGCATACAAAAAAAACAGTCTTCATTTTTTAACTTGTTGTCAAGACCAAAAGCCTTTATACATATTAGTTATGCGATATTGGTTAATGAAGTCAGAGCCATCTAGTTATTCTCTAGATAAATTAAAAAAAGATAAAAAAACTATGTGGGACGGCGTTCGCAATTATCAAGCTCGCAACTACATGATAAAAGATATGAAAAAAGGCGATGGAGTTTTATTTTACCACTCCAATGCTAAGCCATCAGCAGTTGTCGGACTTGCTAAAATTTCAAAAAACGCAGTTCCAGACATTACATCTTTTGACAAAAAATCTGTATATTATGACCCTAAATCTACGCCAGAAAATCCAAGATGGCATTGCGTTGAGGTAGAATACATTGCACACTTTAATAAATACTTACCTTTGGCTGAATTAAAACTTTTAAAAAGTTTAGACGGGCTAGCATTGTTAAAAAAAGGAATGCGTTTATCAATACAGCCAGTTTTAAAAAAACATTTTAGAGTTTTATGTAAAAAAGGCGTGCTGGATAAAAACCCTTTTTTAAAGTAAGATATTTTTTATAGTATTAATTTAATTACAAAAGGGCATCATGAGTAACAAAGAAATCATAAAAGAAACTCGAATAGAAACCGACAGTTTGGGAGACATAAAAGTTCCAAAAGATAAATACTGGGGAGCTCAAACACAAAGGTCTATTGAAAATTTTAAAATTGGTACAGATAAATTTCCAAGAGAAATGATTCGTGCATTTGGTGTTTTAAAAAAATCTGCAGCCATGGCCAATGATAAATTAGGCTTATTAGATAACTCAAAATTAAAATTTATTGTTAAAGCCTCAGACGAAGTTATTAATGGAGACTGGGATGATCAATTTCCATTAGTGATTTGGCAAACAGGCAGCGGCACACAAACTAACATGAATGCAAACGAACTAATAGCCAATCGTGCTAATTTTTTAAAAGATGGAAAAATAGATTCAAAAAGTATTCACCCAAATGATGATATAAATAAAGCACAGTCATCTAATGACACATTTCCAACAGCTATGAGAATTGCAATTGTTGAACAAGTTGAATCTAAACTTTTGCCATCTTTAAATAATTTAAAACTTGGATTACAAGAAAAGCAAAAAAAATTTAAAGACATTATTAAAGTTGGAAGAACTCACTTAATGGACGCAACTCCATTAACTGTTGGTCAAGAGTTTTCAGCTTTTGTTTACCAGCTAGACCAAGTAGAAAAAAGTTTAAAACAAGTTTTGCCATTTGTAAAAGAATTAGCATTGGGAGGGACAGCGGTTGGAACTGGCTTAAACACTCATCCAGATTTTTCACAAATTGCTATTGATTTTATTAATCAAGAAACAAAATTAAATTTTGTTAGCGGAGAAAATAAATTTGCATTACTAGCCTCTCACGATGCAGAAGTTGAACTAAGTGGAGTTTTAAAAAAATTAGCTTGTGCATTAATGAAATTAGCAAACGACATTCGATTGCTTGCTAGTGGGCCACGATGCGGATTAGGTGAGTTACAATTACCAGCAAACGAGCCCGGAAGTTCTATTATGCCAGGAAAAGTAAACCCAACCCAGTGCGAGGCTTTAACTATGGTTTGTGCTCAGGTTATTGGAAATGATACAGCAATTTCAATAGGCGGAGCTTCTGGAAATTTACAATTAAATGTTTTTAAACCAATGATTGTATTTAATTTATTAAATTCAATTCGGCTTTTATCAGATTCTATGAAGAGTTTTCAGAGCAAATGTATTAATGGTCTAGATATTTGTGAGGATGTTGTTGAAGAGTATTTAAAAAAATCTTTGATGCTCGTAACTAGTTTAAACCCCCATATTGGTTATGATAAAGCTGCAAGTATTGCAAAATTAGCCCATAAAAAAGGACTTACACTAAGGCAAGCAAGCATAGAATTGAAGTTTTTGTCTGGCGAAGAATTTGATAAAATTGTAGATCCTAAAAATATGATAAATCCTAAAAAATAAAAATAAAAAATTTCTTTGGACAAAGGTGATAAATTTTGTATGATTATAAAAGAACCTAGTGTCTAGGCAAAACAAGGAGGCCAACATGGCAGTAAAAAAGAAGAAAAAGGTAACTAAAAAGAGAGTGGCAAAGAAAAAAACAACTAAAAGAAAAGTAGCTAAAAAGAAAAAAGTTACTAAGAAAAAAGTAGTTAAAAAGAAAAAGAAAGTTGTTAAAAAGAAAAAGAAAGTTGTTAAAAAGAAAAAAAAGGTAGTTAAAAAGAAATCTAAAACTAAAAGAAAGCCTAACGCTGCTTTTATGAAAGCTATGACTCCTAGTGCTATTTTAGCAGCTATTGTTGGGTCAGCTCCTCTACCAAGAACACAAGTTGTTAAAAAAATGTGGATTTATATTAAAAAGTACGATCTACAAAACCCTAAAAACCGTCGTAACATTATTGCTGATTCAAAGTTAAAGCCTTTGTTTAAAAAAGCAGAAGTTTCTATGTTCGACATGGCTAAAATTATTAACAAACATTTAAGCTAGTTTTTATGACTGTATCACAAGCAAGTGATATTAAATCTATGGAAAAAGCTGGGCAATTAACTGCTCAGCTTTTGTTTTATCTAGAGGGCTATGTTAAGCCTGGAATCACTACTAACGAGCTAGATAAATTAGCTTACGATTATACTTTGTCAAAAGGCGCAACTCCTGCTCCATTAAATTATAATGGTTTTCCTAAATCAATATGTACTTCTGTTAATGATTGTATTTGTCATGGAGTTCCAGACGAAACTATTTTAAAAGACGGCGACATTATTAATGTAGATGTAACATGTATTGTAAATGGATTTTTTGGAGACAGCTCTAAAACTTTTTTTGTAGGAAGCGTTAGTGAGTCTGCTAAAAAAATTACCAAGTGCGCATACGAGGCCATGAACAAAGGCATCGAGCAAATTTCTGGAACAAGCACAACAGGAGACATAGGTTTTGCAATTAATAAATTTGTAACACGCAATTCATATTTTGTAGTAAAAGACATAGGAGGCCACGGCATAGGAAGAAAGTTTCACGACGATCCATTTGTTCCATCATTTGGTAAAAAAGGAAAGGGAGTAAAACTAAAACCATGGACATGCATAACTGTAGAGCCAATGATAAACCAAACATCGGCTAAAATGAAAGAAGTAAAAATACCAAATTCCACAATTTTATACTATTTAACAGGAGACAAAACTTTATCAGCTCAATTTGAGCATACAGTACTAATTACTGACACAGGTTACGAAATTTTAACAAAATTGTAGTTTTTTATTTTGCAAACCAAGGCAAAGCATACTAATATTTTTTACATAAAAGTTACACATTAATTTAAATTATAATGTTTTTACAATTAATACCACAGTGAATAACACAGCTAATAACACAGCGAATAACACAGCGAATACAACGGAGCCACAATGAATAAAAAAACACCCTCTTATAATATGAAACACTCAGCTTTAGAAAAAGATTATAAAGTTTGTAAGCAAGCAATGAATGACAAAGCCGTTTTTGATAAACTTGCAAAATGGGGAAGAGAAGAAATCACTATTGCAGAATCAGAAATGCCAGGGCTTATGAGTTTAAGAAAACGATATTCTACTAGCAAACCTTTAGATGGTGCAAAAATTTCTGGATGTTTACACATGACAGTACAAACAGCAGTGCTTATGGAAACTTTAGTAGAGCTTGGTGCCGAATTAAGATGGAGCTCTTGTAATATTTATTCCACACAAGATCACGCAGCTGTTGCTGTTGCACAAGCTGGTATTCCAGTTTTTGCATGGAAGGGCGAAACAGAAGAAGAATTTAATTGGTGCATAGAGCAAACAATTACAGAGTGGGGAAGTGAAGGTTTTAATTTAATTTTAGACGACGGAGGAGATTTAACAAACATGATGCACGAAGATCGCTTTGCATCTATGATGAAAAATATTATAGGGCTGTCAGAAGAAACTACAACTGGCGTTCATAATTTATATAAACTTCATAAAGAAAAAAAATTAAAATGTCCCGCCATTAATGTAAACGACTCTGTTACAAAATCAAAATTTGATAATTTATATGGTTGTAGAGAATCTTTAGCAGATGGAATTAAAAGAGCAACAGATGTTATGCTTGCAGGAAAGTTAATTGTTATTGCGGGATACGGCGATGTAGGAAAGGGTTGCGCAAATTCTATGCGTAGTTACGGGGCAAGAGTAGTTGTTACAGAAATTGATCCAATTTGTGCATTGCAAGCATCAATGGAGGGTTTTGAAGTTACAACAATGGAAGAAGTTGCAAACAGAGCAGATATTTTTGTTACAACAACTGGGTGTTGCGACATTATTACATCTAAACATTTTGAAGCAATGAAATCTGGAAGCATTGTTTGCAACATTGGACACTTTGATATCGAAATTGATATGGAGTGGTTAAATAACAACACAGAAATGCGCGAAATTAAACCTCAAGTAGATATTCATAAATTTAAAAATGGAAAAGAAATTATTGTTCTTGCTAAGGGAAGATTAGTTAACTTAGGTTGTGCAACAGGGCACCCCTCATTTGTAATGAGCAACTCTTTTACAAATCAAGTTTTAGCACAACTGGAATTATGGGAAAACAAAAATACAGATAAATATAAAGTTGCAGTTTACACATTACCTAAAACTTTAGACGAAGAAGTTGCGTCACTGCACTTAGGCAAAGTTGGAGCTAAATTAAGTATATTAAATGACAAGCAGTCTAAGTATTTAGGTTTAAATAAAAAAGGCCCATTTAAGCCAGAATATTATCGCTATTAATTTAAATAAAAAATAATTGAGGTTAGTTTTGAAACACACAACATACGACATTGCTTTAATTGGTACACATTTTTTAGCGCAAGCTTTAAAAAAACATTTAAATAGCAAAGGCTTTTCTGTTGCATTGCTAGAGGTGTTTAATTACGAAGAAAACTATTTTGAATTTTTTTATGGTTTAGAAGATACAGAAAAACATAAACAAGCTATCACAAATTTTGAATCTATTTTGGATTGCAAATTTTTAGATACTGAACAAAATCTTAATGTAAATATTTTAGATGATAAAAATCAAAAAATATCACCTATGTGGAAGTCTTATGTAGAAAGCGGACAAGCTATTTCTTTAGACGGGATAGTTGATTGGACTACAAAACAAAGAGATTTAAGTAAGGCGGATACTTTTAGTTTAGTTCAAGTAAAAAAAGAAATCACAGCAGACACAAACAAATCTTTTTTTAAAGTACAAATTTCTTCTGACAAAAAAGAAATTACTGTTAAAAATTTAATTTCTTTAAATTCTTTACAAAATTTAGAAAATTTTTGCAATCTTGATCAAAAATTAATTTCTTTTTCTAAATCTTTAAAACCTTTTTTGTATACCGCTGTTCATTTAAAATTAACTCACTCTAAAGATTTTGTTCTGCAAAAAGAAAATTTTGAAAAAAAAGATTTACACATATTTCAAAATAAAAACTTTCATCATTGTGTTGGAAGACTAAAGGAAGATGAATCTTATTGGACTTGTTTTATTCCTTACGAAGATTTTGAGTTTGACACAAGCCTGTCTATGAAGGCCATACATTTTTTAAAAAATAAAATAAAAACTATTTACCCAACTTTATTAGATTCATGTATTAAAGAAAAAATTATAGTAGAAACAAGCTTGTATGCTAATCAATTTTTTAAAGGCTTTTCTAATAAAAAAACTCAATTAGTTTTAGATAGTCAAAATTTTATAAACGAAACATGCAAAAAAGAAAATAAAGATTTATTTTTTGCCATTAGCTCAAAAGTATATTCAGAACACTCACTACCAGCCCTATGGACCTCATTTAAAACAGCCAGCACCCTAATAACCCACACTTGAGGGTCAGGTACACAATTAGCTCAGCTCAAACAAAATCCAACTTGAGGGTCAGGTACACCTCCAGAATTAAATAAACAGCACTTGAGGGTCAGGTACACAATTAGC
>JAAGOD010031020.1_pt1 | contig 51071 bp, 44 predicted proteins | sample 8389681 | NCBI WGS metagenome assembly JAAGOD01 (sample SAMN13964374, study PRJNA552185) | sponge metagenome | biome: deep-sea hydrothermal vent fields; feature: spots directly above weak diffusing fluid; material: seawater and sediment | host: Tedaniidae sp. KZ-2020 ... | reverse complement strand
TTAGCCCTTGCATCTCTTTCAGCCTTAGCCCTTGCATCTCTTTCATTTCTTTCTTTTTTCTTCTTATCTTTTTTTACATTTTCTTTTGGAAGGGTAGTTGAATAAGCAGTTGTTGTTAAAATAAAGCTAGTTCCTAAAATAACTGACAAACTTATGCTGAAAGTAATAATTATTTTAGATGCAAAATACACAAATATTTTTTTCACTTAAAAACTCCTTATGATTAAATCATAATTATTAAATATTATGCCTTTGGCAGCATTTAATAATTATGTATATTAAAACAGACTAAAGTCTATGATTTTGGCTAAATACGCCTATTTTTATTAAAATAACTATATTTTTGACAGAAAATTAAAAGTTTTGCTTATACTTTGTAGAAAAAAACATAAAAACTATCCGAATAGATAGTTGTAAGCATACTTAATAACTAAACATACTAAAAAAATTAAACTGAATTAAAAAAATCACAAATATAAAAAAGGTAATTATGGCCTGCACACCTGCACAAGAAGAATTTCAAAAAAATAAAGTAGCAAAGCTTATACAAAACTCTCAAAGTTTTATTATCACAACTCATAAGCAGTGCGATGCTGACGGCCTAGGCTCTGCCTTGGGAATGCTTTACGCTCTTAAAAAAATAGGCAAATCTGCTAGACTGTTGTTGGTAGACGACCTGCCTAATCGTTATAATTTTTTAAACCAAGATTTATTAGTTGAAACCTACAATAGCCCTCACACACCTATTGAAGATACAGATGTTGCCTTAATTTTTGATACAAACGCTGAAAGTCTTATACAGCCTTTGTATAAAGAATTAAAAAAACATTGCAAACATATTTCTTTTATAGATCATCACCCTTTTGGTGACAATCTTCCAACAGAGTATTCATTTATAAAAGTAAATTCAGCAAGTACTGGTGAGCTGGTTTTTGATTTAATTAAATCTTTAAATATTGATTTAGATAAAAAAATTGCTAGAAGTATTTATAGCAGTATTGCTTTTGATACTCAGGTATTTAGATACATTCGTGGCTCTTCTCGTTCTTTAGTTATTTGTGCAGAGCTTTTAGAATACGAAAAAGAACCAGAAAAAATTCATAGTTATTTATTTGCATCTTACTCTAAAGATAAAATTAAACTTTTGTCAGAAGTTTTTGCAAAAGTAGAATATCCATGCTCAGAGGTGGTTATTGCTAAAGTTAACTTAAAGGATTTAAAAAAACATAATTTAAAAATGGATGATGTTCGTGATATTTTAGATTTTTTAATGAGTATTAATGAAATTAAAATTGGTGCATTTTTTAGAGAAGACTCTACAAATGAATTTAAATTAAGTTTAAGAAGCAAAGATTATTTATACATAAATCATATTGCAAAATTATTTGGAGGCGGAGGTCATAAACAGGCCGCTGGAGCTTTATTAAAAGGCGATTATCAAAAAGTAAAAGAGCAAGTCTTAACAGAAATTCTAAAAACTTTAGACACTAAAAAAAAAGCCTGCTAACTACAAACTGTCTCACAATAACAAGAAGACCTAAAAAATAGGTCCGCCGTTTTTAATAACTTCGTTACTAATAACTTTTTGTCCTAAGCTTTCTGCATTTTTAATAAATTTTGCAGCAAGTTTTGTAACAACTTTTCCTTCTGGAATTTGCAAATATTTACTATCTATTAATTTACACTCTGTTGGCACATCAAAGCCAAAAACAGGATGCTTTTTCATAGTTGCATTATTTAATTCTCCAGATTGAATTGCTTTTAATATATTTCGACTAACAGAAATTGGAAATCTTTTTCCTTTATCATAACCGCCCTGCCAGCCAGTATTTACTATCCAAATTGTTACGCTATATTTTGTACTTAGTTCAGATAAAAGCTCTGCATAAACTTTTGCAGCTCTTGGCATAAATGGTGCGCCAAAACAAGAACTAAAAGTTGCTTCAGGCTTTGTTACTCCCATTTCTGTGCCTGCAATTTTTGCAGTATATCCAGAAATAAAATGATATTGAGTTTGCCATTGATTAAGTTTTGCAACAGCAGGTAATGCTCCAAATGCATCTGCTGTTAAAAAAATAATACTTTTAGGGTGCTGTGACTCTATGTCTTGTTTAAAAACTTTATCTAATGCTTCTAAACTATAAGAGCCTCTTGTGTTTTCTGTATGCAAGCTGCTTGTAAAATCAATATTTTTATTTTTATCATAGTCTATATTTTCTAAAATAGAACCTTCTCTATGAATAGCTTTATAAATTTCTGGCTCTTTGTTTTGTTCTAAATTAATTAATTTTGCATAACAGCCACCTTCCATATTAGACAAACCTTTATGTGACCATACAATTTCGTCATCACCAATTAAATATCTGTCAGGATCTGCTGATAAAGTAGTTTTGCCTGTTCCTGAAAGTCCAAATAAAATACAAGATTCCTTTCCATCTTTATTGCAATTAGCTGATGCGTGCATTGGAAATATTTTATCTTCTGGAAATTTATAATTACACATAGAAAAGGCAGATTTTTTAATTTCGCCAGCATAAGCAGTTCCAACAATACTTACTTGGCCTTTTGTTGGATCTAAAACAACTCCTCTTTCTTCAAATGGAAATGTAAAATCAGATTTTAATTCTGATCTAAGATCTTTTACAGAAATATTTGGTGCATGCCAAATCTGAATTTTAAAATCTCCATTAGTTTGCTTAAGTAAAGATTCAACTTGTTGAGTTCTAAACATATTATAAGCAAAAGCCACATGCCATGGCGAGGTGGAGTAAACTTCCACTGGAAAACATCCAACAAAAGCTTTCATTGAATAATGTTTTTTTGATAACACATATTTTTTTACATTATCAATAAAATTAATTCCAGTTTTAGAATCTAAAGATTTGTTAATGCTTCCCCAAAAAAAATTATCTTTAGTGTCTTCATGCTCTACTAAAAATCTTTCTTTTGTAGACCTTCCAGTACATTCTCCAGTGTTTACTAAAAAAGCACCGCCTGGCCCCTCTTCGCCTAAAGAATCTAAAACACTTTGTTTAATTAATTTTTTTTGAACATTTTGTGTTTCGCCGTTCATATTGTCTCCAAATTATCATATTAGTTGTAATTTTTGATAACTATTGTGAAGCTTTTTAAAGCTTATACTAAAAAAATTAAGCCTGTCCAGAGGTTTAAATGCGTGTTATTTTTATAAAATGATTGAAGAAAATAAATTTTTAAATTTTTCTGTTTTTACTATTCCTGTGCTTAATGATAATTATATTTTTGTTGCAAAAGCACACAAAACTTCTCAAACTTGGGTGATAGATCCAGCCTTGGCCAAGCCTGTAATAAATTTTTTACAAGATAAAAAATATAAGCTCACAGCTGTTGTAAATACTCATCATCACCTAGATCATACTGGAGGTAATTTAGAGTTAAAAAATTATTATAATGCTTTAATTTTAGCTCCAAAAAACGACCCAATTACAGCTGATAAAAAATTAGATACTAATAGTAAGCTTAGCTTTGCTGGCGAAGCTGTACAAATTATAGAGGCTCCAGGGCATACTCTAGGTCATATTTTATATTATTTTACAGAGTCTAAGGTTTTATTTGCTGGCGATTGTCTGTTTTCGCTTGGATGCGGCAGATTATTTGAAGGTAGCCCTCAACAAATGACAAATAGCTTAAATAAAATTTTGCAACTACCTGATAATACACAAGTTTTTTGTGCTCATGAATATAGTCTGGATAATTCTAAATTTGCTTTAAGCGTGGATTCTGCTAATTTAGCTTTGCAAAAAAAAACTACACAAATACAAAATTTACGCAATCAAAATAAATTTAGCATTCCTTTTAAACTAGGCATAGAAAAACAATGTAATCCTTTTTTAAGAAGCAACGCACCTGAAATTAAAAAATATTTAAATTTATCAAGCTCCTGCTCTACAGTAGAAAGCTTTGCTAAGTTAAGAAAATTAAAAGATAATTTTTAGTGTTACAATTTAATACCTTAAATCTTCTAGTTTTTAATACAAATGTTAAAATTAAAAATAGCCTTGTCATTGAGTATTTTTTATATTAAAAAATAAGACTGATATTGATGCTTTAATAGGAGTAAGTCATGGCCAAAAAAAAGGGTAAAGTTAGAATCATTACATTAGAATGTACAGAAGCTCGCAAATTAGGGCAAACTCCTTCTAGATACACCTCTACTAAAAATATACAAAATCATCCAGAAAGAATAGAGCTTAAAAAGTATAATCCTTTTATGAAAAAACATACTGTTCACAAAGAGATAAAATAAAAGTTTTACTTAATGTTTCTTACGACGGCAGTCTTTTTAAAGGCTGGCAAAAACAATTAAAACAGCCTTCTGTGCAAGAAAGCTTAGAAAAACTTTTATCTAATTTATTTAAAGAAGATATTGCTTTGCAAAGCTCTGGGCGAACAGATGCTGGGGTTCATGCATTTAGTCAAATGGCTCATTTTTGTTTACCAAAAATTACTTCTATTAACTCTGACTTTAAAAATTTAAAAAAAACAGATGATTTAAAAATATTGATACATCGTTTAGAGTGTTTGCTTAAGGCTGTAAAAAAACTTTGCCCTGCAAATATTCAAATAAAAGAAGCTTTTTTGGTAGATGATAATTTTCACGCATTAAGGTCTGCTGTAAATAAAACTTATACATATTTTATTAGTAATGAAACTTCGCCTTTTAATTCATCTCAAATTTATAATGTATCTTGTGAGGTGTTTGATAATTTAAAAAATAATATAAATTTACTTAATCAAATGTCGTCTTACTTGGTAGGAGCAAAAGACTTTAAAGCTTTTCAAAATACAGGCACAGATGTTAAAACCACTGTTAGAGAAATTTATCAAAGCTCTTGGAAGTTACATAAATTAAAAAAATCTAAATTAGAGCCGATTTCGCTTTTAGGTGCACCTCAAGAATATTTAGAATTTAATATCACTGGTAATGGATTTTTAAAACAAATGGTTCGTAATATTGTAGGCTGTCAGATGTATTTAGCTCAAAAAACATCAGAGCCTTTAATCGGGTTTAAAGACATTATTAGGTTGGCAAAAACACAAAAAATCTTTGCCCCAGCCCCTCCTCAAGGTCTGTATTTAAAGCAAATTAACTACCCTGCATCACTTGACAAATTAGCCTTAAAAATTTAATACTGTTCTGGTTATAAGACTCAAATTCAGAATTGAAGTTAAGGAACACAAATGCATAAAACATGGATGGCTAAAAAAGAAGAATCTAAAAGAGAGTGGAGATTAATAGATGCCACTGATCAAACATTAGGAAGACTTGCTACGACTGTTGCAAATATTTTGCGCGGAAAAAATAAAGTAGAATATACACCTCATGTTGATGTTGGTGATTTTGTTGTAATTATTAATAGTGATAAAATTAAAATGTCTGGTAGAAAACTAGAGCAAAAAAAATACTATCGTCATACTGGTTTTTTTGGTGGAATTAAAGAAAAAACTATGAAAAATATTATGCAAGAAGATTCTACTCAAATAATTATATCTGCAGTAAAAGGAATGCTTCCAAATAATCGTCTAAATCGCTTAGTATTAAAAAAATTAAATGTTTACAAAGATGAAGAGCATCCGCATAAGGCACAAAAAGTAACTGTTGTTAGTTTATAACAAGGGAAATTAATTATGACAAAATCTACAACACCTGTTTATTACGCTGGAGGAAGTCGTAAAACTAGTCATGCTCGTATTTTTTTAAAAGCAGGTACTGGAAAATTTACTGTTAACAAAAAATCTCCAGAAGATTATTTTAAATCTAAAATTTATTTTAATTCTTTGTTTTCTCCTTTTCAGGTGACTAAAACAGAAAATCAATGGGATGCTTACATTACTGTTAAAGGCGGCGGAAGCACTGGGCAACTAGAAGCTATTCGTCACGGAATTTCTAGAGCTTTAGTTATTGCAGAAGAGTCACACAAACCAAGTTTAAAATCTGCAGGCTTTTTAACTCGTGATTCCAGAATGGTTGAACGGAAAAAATACGGCCTTCATAAAGCTCGTAAAAGTACTCAATTCTCTAAACGATAAAATCTATTATTTTTTTAAGAAAATTAAATTCTTTAAAACTATAAAAATAGTTTTTACTAGTTAAAATATTACTAGTTAAACTAATACTATTTTTTAAAGCGTTTTCTTTCGTTTTCGGTTAATAATTTTTTGCGAATACGAATTGAGGTGGGAGTTACCTCTACTAGTTCGTCATCATTAATAAATTCTATTGCTTGCTCTAAACTAAATTTTATAGGTGGAGTTAAAATAGCATTTTCATCTGTACCTGCCGATCGCATATTTGTTAATTGTTTTCCCTTCATAGGGTTAACTACTAAGTCGTTATCACGAGCATGAATTCCTATAATCATTCCCTCATAAACTTGAGTGGCGTGATCAATTAATAATTTTCCACGATTTTGTAAATTAAATAACATATAAGCTAAAGCTTTTCCCTGTCCTATTGAAATTAATACTCCGTTAATTCTTTGACCAACATCATTTTTTTTCATATCTCCATAATGAGAAAACAAACTATATATTAATCCAGAGCCTTGAGTTAAAGTTAAAAAATCTGTGCGAAATCCAATTAAGCCACGGGCAGGCATTAAATATTCTAAGCGAATTCTACCTTTTCCGTCTGGGGTCATGTTTTTTAATTCACCTCCCCTTTCACCTAATTTTTCAATCACAGATCCTTGATGTTGTTCTTCGATGTCCACTGTTACATCTTCATAAGGCTCTAAAGTTTTATCTCCTTCTTTTTTTAAAATTACTTCTGGGCGAGAAACTCCTAATTCAAAACCTTCTCTTCTCATAGTTTCAATTAAAATTCCTAAATGAAGTTCGCCACGACCGGATACTCTAAATTTATTTGGATCTTCTGTAGGCTCTACTCTTAGTGCAACATTATGAATTAATTCTTTATCTAATCTTTCACTAATTTGTCTGCTAGTTAAAAGTTTTCCCTCTTGCCCAGCAAAGGGTGAAGTGTTTACTTGAAATGTCATGCTAACAGTAGGTTCATCAACTGATAAAGCTGGTAATGCTTTTACTTCATTTATGTCGCACAAAGTGTCTGATATACTTAAAGTTTCTACTCCGCTAAAAGTAATAATGTCTCCAGCGGTGGCCTCGGTTGTTTCGATTCTTTCTAATCCCATAAAACCCATAATTTTTAAAATTTTTCCACTTCTGGTTTTTCCCTTTGTATCTATAATTGTTACAGGTGTGTTTATTTTAATTTTTCCTCTAGACACTCGTCCAATTCCAATTACTCCAACATAACTACTATAATCTAAAGCACTTACTTGTAATTGAAATGGACCGTTAACATCTACTTTTGGTGCCGAAACATTATCTACAATTGATTGAAACAAAGGTTGCATATCACCGCTAGAAACTGCTTCATCTAAGCCTGAAAATCCTTCTAAAGCTGAAGCATATACTATAGGAAAATCTAATTGTTCGTCAGTTGCCTCTAGATTAGAAAATAAATCAAAAGTTTGGTCTACAACCCAAGAAGGTCTTGCGCTTGGCCTGTCTACTTTGTTAATTACAACAATTGGTTTTAAGCCTAGCGCTAAAGCTTTTTTTGTAACAAATCTTGTTTGTGGCATTGGTCCGTCAACTGCATCTACTAAAAGTAAAACAGAATCCACCATAGATAAAACTCTTTCAACTTCGCCTCCAAAATCTGCATGTCCTGGAGTATCTACAATATTAATATGATAACCTTTCCATTTAATGGCTGTGTTTTTTGCTAAAATAGTGATGCCTCTTTCTTTTTCTAAATCATTAGAGTCCATAAGTCGTTCATCAGAGGGGCCTCTGTCGCCTAAAGTTCCAGACTGTTGTAAAAGTTTATCTACTAATGTAGTTTTTCCATGATCTACATGGGCAATGATTGCAATGTTTCTTAATTTTTCTATCATGGAAGGTTTTCCTTAGTCTGCTTTATTTATTGTTTTTAATACTTGCTCTGCTCTGTTAATTAAATTACTTACTAAAATTAAAGGTATTATTTCTTTTAACTCTGCTCCATGAGGTTTGCCAATTACAGCTACTCTAAGTGGCATAAATAATGTTTTACCTTTTACTTTGCAAGTTTGTTTTATTTTATCTTGTATATCTATAAATTCTTCTTCTGTTAAGTAGATTTCTGTTTTTATATTTAATTGTTTAATCCAAAATTCTAAAACATCTTTTGCTTCATTCCAAGATAAAACTTCATTAGATTCGTCTGTGATATTTAATTGTCCAAAAATTAAATTTAATATTCCTTTAGCCTCTACTAAAGTTTTAATAGAGTTTTGAAGAATAGAAATTTGAGTGTTTCTTAACGTGTTAGATGAAGCTTTTCTTTGTGAAACATCTGCACTGCCAGAGGTTGTGTTAAGTAATGTAAAAAATTGATCAATATGATTATTATTTGGGCTATGCTTGTTTAATTTGTTCTTCAAGTCATCTGGGCTTAATTTTTTAATATACTCGCCATTCATCCAAAGAAGTTTTTTTGTGTCAAAAACTGCTGGCGCTGAGTTTAGTCTTTTTAAATCAAAAACTTTTGCAGCCTCTTGTATGCTAAAAATTTCTTTAGACTCAGGGTGAGACCAGCCAAGTAGGCATAAAAAATTAATTAATGCTTCTGGCAGATAACCCTCTTTAATATAATCTTCTACAGAAGTTGCTCCGTGCCTTTTACTTAGTTTTTTTTTGTCTTCTCCTAATATTAAAGACATATGTGCAAATTGTGGAATTGTAAAATTTAAAGCTTCATAAATCATTAATTGTCTTAATGTATTGCTTAAATGTTCTTCTGCTCTAAGCACATGAGTAATGTTCATTAAAGCGTCATCAACAACGCAGCAAAAATTATACACAGGCATGCCGTTAGATCTTTGAATTACAAAGTCTCCTACCATATTTGATGGAAGTTTTACCTCGCCTCTAACTAAATCTTTAATAATATATTCAGGTTTCGCGCTGATTGTATTAAACCTAATGCTTGGTTTTAATCCTTTAGATATTTTTTCTGTGGCTTCTAAATTTTTTGTTTTTGCATCTTCTAAATTTTTTGGCCTATAAGGGCTTGTTATTTGTTGAGTGCTTTTGCTTTCTTTTGCTAATGTTTTTTGTGTATCAATTTCTTCATCTGTTAAAAAACAATAATAAGCTAAGCCATTTTGTAATAAAAAATCAATTTTTTCTTTGTAAATATTTAATTCTGATCTTTTACTTTGTTTATAAGATTTTGTACTTTTTGAATCTAAAATATTATTATTATCGTCTTTTTCTTTTATATCATCACCATCTAAAAAAACACCTTCATCTGGAGTTATCCCAAGACTATTTAAATCTTTTAATTGAGATTTTAAAAATTCCTGACTGCTTCGCTCTTTGTCGGTGTCTTCTACTCGCAATATAAATTTAGAATCTTTTGAAATAGATTTAGCAAACAAATAATTAAATAATGCAGTTCTTGCTCCTCCAACATGTAAATGCCCAGTCGGGCTCGGAGCAAATCTTACTCTAACATTATTATTCATTTTAAGACTCTATTTCGTGTTTAACATAGTATAATGGATTAATCATCAACTCTGCAATATGACGATATTCTGATAAAATATCAAGATAAATATTAGTTAAATTAATATTAAATTTTTTCTCTACTTCTGGGCGACAATTATTAATATGATCCACTCTAAAAGTATATTCTGCATGCCTGATATCTTTTTTTTGTTTTTTTAATTCTTTTAAAATATTTATGTCTTTTGAGTCAAAATAAGTCATAGATAGTATAACAATATTAGTTACTGCATTTTGTAATTTTATTAAATTTTTTTGATCTAAGTCAGAAAAAGAAATATGTAATTTTTGTTTTTTAGATGCTAATTTTATTAAATTTTTATCTACAGAGTCAGCTGCGCTTTCGATGTCAGACGAAAAAGAAATTGCCTCTAAGATATTAATTTTTTCTAATTCTGTGCCATCTTCTTCTTCGTTTTCTTTATTAGATTTTTCCATTAATGCTAATAAAAATCTATTAGTTTCGGCACATAATAAATCAACATTATTGTCTTCTTCTTTAATTTTAAAAAATGCTTTTTTTTCACCAATATTAAATAAAAATAATGATCGGTTTAGCATGCTTTGCATAATATCGCCCATTCTTAAAATTTCTCTTTTTGCTTGAGCAAAGGCAACCGCAGTGCTTAAATCTCTAATGTCTTTAAATACAAAGTGCTTTACTCCAAATTTTTTTATGTCTTTTGGTTTGGGGATTAAATATTCAATAAATTTTACAGCATAATTAATAAATGGATAAAATATAATTACACTTAAAATATTAAATAGAGTATGAAAGTTTGCAACTCCTCTAAGATTTGAAAAGCTGCTTATAATTAATGGTAAAATAAGTGGAGTTAATACAAAAAAAATAGAAACACTTGCTATTTTAAATAAAAAATGTGCCCATGCTACTCTTTTGCCAATATAATTTCCAGATAAAGATGACATAATTGCAGTAGCTGTTGTGCCTAGATTAGCTCCATACACCCAATAAATACAATGCTCTAAAGAAAAGTAACCAGCAGACATTAAGCTAATAGCTATACCAATAGTTACAACACTGCTTTGCACTAAGGCTGTAAAACTTGCTGCAACTAATAATATAACAATAGGGCTGTTAATAAAAAAGTGTAAAAACTCTAAAAATATTCCTGCATCTTTTAAATGCAGACTTCCAATGCTGATAAGCTCTAAGCCAAAAAACATTAAGCCAAAACCAAAACATACACGAAAAATTCTTTTTGTTTTTTTTGTTTTGATAAAAAAATAAGATATTAAATAAAAAATAGAAAATAGTGCTAATCCAAAATGAGAAATTTTAAAACTTAAAATTTGTACAATCAAAGTGCTACCAATTGCTGAGCCTAAAATAATTCCCATAACTTGAAATAAAGTTAAAACACCAGAGGACCCCAAGCTAGCTAGCATAGAAACAACAGCTGCAGAACTTTGAATACTAAAGGCTAATAATATTCCAAAAAATATTCCAAAAATAGGCTTGTTAGACATTTTTGATAATAAATTTTGTATTAAGTTTCCAGAAATTTTTTGTAAATTTTTACTAATGGTTTTTAATCCATATAAAAAAAATGCAAGACCTGCTAAAGCATAAATAAAAGCTGTGTGAGTTAACATGCTATTGCCCCTGTCCGCCCATTAATGCGGATACAAAATTATTAGGATTAAATTTTTGAATATCTGACAAAGCCTCTCCCATGCCTAAAAATAAAACTGGTAATTTTAAATCTTTAGCTAAGCTAATTGCCACCCCTCCCTTAGAGCTGCCGTCTAGTTTGGTTAAAATAACTCCTGTAATATTTAAAATGCTATGAAAATTTTTTGCCTGCACACAAGCGTTTTGACCAGAATTAGCATCTAATACTAAAAAAGATTCTTGAGGAGATTTTGGCAATAGATTTCCAATTACTTTTTTAATTTTTTCTAATTCATTCATTAAGTTAGATTGCGTGTGCAATCTTCCTGCTGTGTCTATTAAAACTAAATCATAATTTTGTGCTTTTGCTTTTTGACATGCATTATAGGCAACAGCTGATGGGTCTTTCATATCTTCTGGTGCAAAAATAAATACACCTGCTTTTTTGCTCCAAGATATTAATTGATCTTGTGCTGCTGCTCTAAAAGTATCTGCAGATGCCATTAAAACTTTATATCCTTTAAGGTTTGCCATATAAGCTAACTTTCCAATTGATGTTGTTTTGCCAGCGCCATTTACGCCAGACACTAACCAAACAACAGGCTCTGTTCTGTTTGTGTCATTTAGTGACTCCCAAATAGAGTCTGCATCTCTGTAGGCTAAGTTTAGTGAATTTAACATTTCTGATTTTAAAGAAGTAAGTAATACAGAATAATTTAAATTTTTTTCTTTTTTAATTGTTTCTAAAAAATAATGAGCAGTGCTAGGTCCAAGATCGCTTCCATAAAGCAGCTCTTCTAAAGATTCCATGTCTTGGTCTGTTAAAAAGTTTTTTTTATCTGAAAAAATTTTAAGTTTATCTGACCATGAATTACGAGATTTTTCTAAAATAGAAAATAAATCTTTAGATTTTGTTTTCATTTTATTAAGACCAAGTTTCTATTTTATCAAAATCTACTGATAATAGTTTAGAAACCCCTTTTTCTTGCATAGTAACACCAAAAAGTTTATCTAAACTTTTCATAGTTTGTTTGTTGTGTGTAACAACAATAATTTGTGTATATTTTGACATCTCTTTAATTAAATCATTAAACCTTATTACATTTGCTTCATCTAATGGAGCATCTACCTCGTCTAGTAAACAAAATGGTGACGGATTTACCAAAAATAAAGAAAAAATAAATGCTACAGCAGACAAAGCTTTTTCTCCGCCAGATAATAATTGGATTCGTTCTAATTTTTTACCAGGAGGGCAAACCATAATATCTACTCCCTCTTCACCTGTTTTTTCATTTGGGATTAAGCTTAATTTAGCATGACCCCCTCCAAATAAAGCTGGAAAAACTTTAGTAAATTTATCATTAATTTTTTCAAAAGTTGTTTTAAATCTTTCTTCACAAATTCCATCTATTTTAATAACAACTTTATTCAGTTTATCTTTTGCTGATAATAAATCTGTATGTTGCTCTTCTAAAAAAGTAAATTCTTTTAACTGATCTTCATATTGTTCAGCCGCTACTAAGTTTACTTCTCCAATGCGGCGTAATTTAGAATAATCTTTTTCTATTTCTTCTTCTATATTTTTAAAAAATATAGACATATCTTTATTATTATCAAATACAGATTGCAGCTCTTCTTCTTTTTTGTTTACAAAATCTGGCAGGTCTACTAAATATTTTTCTTTAGCTTGTTCTACAAAATTATTTTGTTGCAACAAAAAAGCTTCTAGGTTTAATTTTAAATTATGAGTTTTTTCTTTCCAAGAAAATTGTTTTGATCTTAATGTTTTTAAATTTAAATCTTTTTTGTCTAAATTAGATTTTTCGATTTCATAATTATTTACTAGATTAGATTGTTTTAATTGTAATTTCTCTAAACTGCCAAGCTTGTTTGATAAAGACTCTCTTTGAACTTTGATAGATTCTTCATAAGCTTTAATAGATGAAACATTGCCTGTAATTTGATTTTTTGCTTGATTTTGTTCTATATTTAATTCTTTTAACGAGGCAAGTAATAATTCTTTTTGTTTTATTAGTCCATCATGTTCTTTTTCAAATTGAGTAAACTTAATATTAATATTTTGTTTTTCATTTTGTATTAAAACAAAGTCTTCTTCTAAAGATAAAAGCTGTGCTCCAAGTGACTCTAATTGTTCTTTTTTTTCTTTTACTTTTTTAGATAATTCTGTGTTTTTTTCTTTAAAATTACTTAGCCTGTCAGATTGCTCTTTTTCTTGATTAGTCAGAATGCTAATTTCTTGATATATAGAATTTACTTTGTCATTAAAATGTCCAAATTTTAATTCTAATTCTTTTTTATCTCTTTGTAGGTGTAATAAAATATTTTGCTTATCTGATTGAATTTTTTGAGCGTCTTCATAAGAGCCTTCTAATAATTTTGTTTGCTCAACAATTTTTTCATATTGTTTTTTAGCTAATGTTAACTTAGCCTGAGCCTCTACTTTAGAAGCTAGTAATTCTTTAATTTCGCGATTTCTACTTAATAAGTTAGATTCTTCTTCTTTGCCAGAGCCACCTGATAAAATTCCCTCAGAATTTAAAGAGTCTCCGTCTTTTGTTACAAAAGAGCATTGCGGGTAATCTTTAATTAAGTTCCATGCTAAGCTCATATTTTCTACTAAAACTGTTTTGTCAAAAATATATTTAACTGCATCTGTGTAACTTTGGTCACTTTTTATAAAATCTATTAATAATCCGCTTACTCCTTCTTTTTTCATTAAAACTTTTTTGTCAGAGTCAGAAAAAGATTTATTAAAAGAGTCTGGTATAAATTCTTTATTAAAAAATTGAGAGTGTCCTTGGTTGCTTTTTTTAAGATAACTTAAGGCCTGTAAAGACTCCTCTTTGTTAGAAGATAATAATAATTGCTCTTTATGACCAAGTGATGCAGAAACTGCTTTTTCTAAATCTTCTGGAACTTCTAAAACTTCTGCAATGGGCGCAAAGCTTGTGCTGCCATCAGCATGATGTAAAGTTTGTTTTTGCCAAAGAAGTACATTTTTAACTCCTTTTTGAAATCCAGCCCAATTAGACGATAAATCTTCTAAGCTTTTTAATTTACTACTTATAGAAAGATAGTTTTCTTTTTGTTGATCTATAAAATTTTGTGCTGATAAACTTTTATCTTTTAAAATTTTTAAATTAGCATCAATATTATTTTTATCTTTTGATAAATTTAAACTAGTTTGATTTTCTTCATCAATATTTTTAATTAAAATTTTAAATTCATTTCTGTTTTTCTTTTGCAAGTCTTCTACTTCTGTTTTTTCTGCTTTGTACTTAATTAACCTGTCTGCAGTCCATTGTAGTTTTTCTTCTAAAGATTGTTTTTGGCTAAAAAAATGTGAGTTTTCTTGTGATAAAATTAATAAGCTTTCTTGGTCTAGTGCAAAATCTTTCTTTTTAGTGTCTAAATAATTTTTTGCATTATCAAATTTATCTTGTGAATCTTTTAGCAAGGCATCTACATTTTTATTAGATTCTACTAATTTATTTATGTTGATGCTAATGTCTTCAATTTGTTTAGAAAAATTATCTTGACGAGTTTTATATTTTGTTAAAAAATTTTCTGATTGCTCTTTGTTTTCTTTTTCTCTTAATAAAATATGTTCTAAATCTTTGCTTGCAAGTTCTTTTTCTCTAATAATACTCTGTATTCCAGATAGCTCTTGTTGAGATACATTAATTTCTTTTTCTTTTTTTAATAAATTTAAAGATACTTCTTCTTTTCCTGCCTCTAAAGAAGTTAGTTGTGTTTGAAATTCTAATTCTTCTTTTTCAATGCAGGACAAAGATTGTTTGTCAGCAAGCGAGGTGTTTTCAATATTTTTATACTGCAATGCTTGTTTAAATAAATCTTTTTCTTCTATATCAGTTTTTACTTTTTTATATTTTTCTGCCTTGCTAGCTTGTGACTCTAAAGTTTTTAAAGATTTTTTTTGCTCTGACAAAATATCTTGTAGGCGTAATAAATTTTGTTCAGTAAGAATTAATTTTCTTTCTGACTCTCGTTTTTTTACTTTAAATTTACTTAAACCAGCAACATCTTCTATAAAAGTTCTTCTTTCTTCAGGTTTTGACAAAATCATTCTGCTAATTTGCCCTTGCTCTACAATAGAAAAACCTTTAGCCCCTGCTCCTGTGTCCATAAATAGTTCTTGTATATCTTTTAAACGAACTTGCTCTTTGTTAATTAAATATTCTGTTTCAGAAGATTTATGAATTCTGCGAGTAACAGTAATTTCTGAATGCTTTGCATATTTTACAGGAAAGCTGCCTCCGTTGTTTTCTAAAACAATAGAAGCCTCTGCAAAAGATACTGGTGCATATTTTTGTGTTCCAGAAAAAATAACATCAGACATTGCAGACCCGCGCAAAGCCTTTGGAGATGTTGAACCCATCACCCATAAAATTGCATCTACAACATTAGATTTTCCACAACCATTTGGTCCAACAATACCTGTGCGGTCTTTATCAAAACTTATAATTGTTTTGTCTTTAAAAGATTTAAAGCCATACAATTCTAAATGTTTAATTTTCAAACCAAGCTCCTTATTTTCTTTAAGAGCTAGTTTTTTAAGCTAGATCTAAACTATAAAAATAAATTAAGTGTCTATTATAGTTACCCTATTATTACTCCAAACCTAAGTTCAGTCCAGTCAGAATTGCCAAAAAAGCCTTATAGCTAAAACACATATTTTGCAATGCGTTATTTTGTGTTTTAATTTTATTATTTAGTATTGACAAATATAGCTCAAAACTAGTTTATGCCTTATGCCTTATGCCAGTTTACGCAGACAATCTAGAGAGTTAGCCCTAAAGCTACTGCATCAAATAGATTTTACAAAAACAGCACTTCCTCAATCTTTTGAGGATTTTAAATCTGCATTTGTTTTTTCTGATAAAGTTTGGCCTTATGCTACTGATTTAATTTTAGGAGTACAAAAAAACAAAGAAGATATTTTAAAAATTATTGAAGATAAATCTAAAAATTGGAAGCTTAGCCGCATAGCTACAGTTGATTTACATATTTTAAGTATTGCAGTTTTTGAATTAAAATTCTCTAAAGAAAACACTGACAAAGCTACAATTATTGACGAGGCTCTAGAAGTTGCCAAAAAATATTCTTCAGAAAAATCATCTTCTTTTATTAATGGAATTTTAGACCAAGTACAAAAATGATTAGAGAAATTCACTTAAGCAGCGCTTTTTCTTTAGGCTCAAACCTTTGGGTTACGCCTCATACAAACCGCACATCTGTAATAAAGCAGCTTGATTATTTTACACAATTTCAGTTAAGCCAAAATAGCAATCAACCAATATTTATGCTTTATAATCATCCACTTTTACCATGTAATGCTATTATTCAAACAAACTACAATGAATCTAAAAAAGAGGATTGGATTAAAGAAATTTTTAATATCTGGGAACAACAAAAAAAAGAAAGTTTGCGTATTTTTTTACCAGAAGATTTTGAAACACAATTATCTAAAAAATATTTAGCAGATATTTTTCCTAACAATACTGATATTTCTTTAGTCTGTGAGGATTAGATTATTATTTTTAATTTAAGTGTTATTTTTATAACTTAATAAATTAAAATAACAAGTCTTCATCTTCGTATAATTCACTATCTATTACAGAAATTTTACCAAATAATGAACTTAAAGGGTTTATAAATTCTATTTTGTTATTTTGTATTGTCCATTTTGCAAAAATGTCTAAAAAAGTAATAGAAGAAGATATTTCTTTTATTTCTTTGTAATCATAATACTTATCTAACTTTGATTTAGCTTTGTTTAACAATGCCTTAATAATTGCTTTATGCAAATTTTGAAAAGGTTTTAAATCATTATTATTTGTATTTTCTAAAACCACTTTTTGTCCTGCTAAATATTTTGACCAACTTCCCTTAGTAAAATTTGCAACAATAGAAAATCTATTATTTAATTTAACAGGTGCTGATTTATAATTTTGATTTACTCTTACAATAAACTCCATTTTTGCTTTTAAATTGTCGCCTTTTACAGGGCTTAGTATAATTTTATACTCACCATTTGATTTATACCAGTCTGCAACTTTCATTGTGTAATCTTTGTTTTTTGATGCAAAAGACAGACCGCCTGTTCCTTTGCGAACTTCGTGTCCTTCTTCTATGCTAGATTGTATATAAAAACTATTAGAGCTTTTATCTTTGTAAAAAGTTTGAACAAATTTACTCATATTTCGAGTTAAAGTTACCTGGCTTTCAGATGCAAAGGCAGAATTGCTTACTAAAAACAACATCATATAACAAATTATTTTATACATACATTAACCTCAATATTTAATTAACTTATAAAAATAATATCATGTTATTGTAATATAACAATATTTTTAATTATTTTGAAAATTTTTCTTGTATTTTTTTATAAATATTATCAAAACTGCCGTTGCTCATAATAACTACCACATCATTTGCTTTTAAGTTTTCTTGTAAAAATTTAATTATAGAATCTGTGTCTTTTATATATTTAGCTTTTTTGCAATCTTTGTAGTTTATGTCGTCTATATTATTAATATCATTGACTAATTTACTAGAAGAAAACCTATCTTGTTCTGTAATTTTTTCTTGATAATAAGCCTGTGCAATAATAACTTTATCTGCCTTATCAAAAGCTAGTACAAAATCTTTTTGAAAGGTATCTCGCCTAGATGTAGCAGATCTAGGCTCAAATACGGCAAACACTCGTCCATTGTTAGTGTCTATTTTTTTATTAGAAAAATATTGGTTTTGAACAGCATCTAAAGTTAAGTTTACAGCGGTTGGGTGATGTGCAAAATCTTCTATAAAAGTTATGTTGTTTGTTTTAAAAAAAATATCTTGCCTTCTTTTTATTCCTTTAAATTCTTGCATTGCTTTTAAAACTTTATCTTGTGATATTTTTATCTCTTTATTGTCAATTAGCTCAGAGCATAAAACCCATACCGCTAAATTATTTAATATATTGTGCTTACCAAACAAAGTTGACTGTAGATTAACTTGTTTGTTTTTGTTAATATTTTTTATCTTAATATTTTGAAAAGTTTTTGTATATTGATAATCACTAACTTGATAATAGTTAGATATAAACTCCATTTTATCTATTTTATTAAAACCAAAACCGACAATTTTAGATTTAATATTAGATAAAGTTAAAAGTTTTTTAATATTTTTGTCATCACTGTTAACAATTAATAATCCATTTTCTGGAATTAGCTCGACTAATTTTTTAAAAGATTCTAAAATTTGATCTAAGCTTTCATAAATATCAGCATGGTCAAATTCTATTCCTGTTAAAATTACAAGGTTTGGCTTATAGTGTAAAAACTTAGGCCCTTTGTCAAAAAAAGCTGTGTCGTATTCATCTCCCTCTATAATAAAATAATTTCCATTTTGTTCTAAAAAAGATTGGCTAAAGTTTTTAGCAATACCTCCAATTAAAAAACTAGGTTTTAAATTACAGGACTGAAAAACCCAAGACATTAAAGATGTAGTCGTAGTTTTTCCATGAGTACCTGCTATAATAATACTTTTTTTATCTTTTATAAAAAAACTAGATATTGCTTGTGGCAAACTTACATAAGGTATTTTTAATTTTTGCATCTCTACAGCTTCTGTAAAATTTTTGCTAATTACATTTCCAACAATAATTAAATCAGGTTTTGTACTTAAATTATTAGCCGAGTATGGAATTTTAACACTAATGCCTAAATTTTTTAATTGGTCAGACATTGGAGGGTAAGCTGCGGAGTCGCTACCGCTAATTAAAAAACCCTTAGCTTGTAACAGGCCTGCAAGACTTGCCATAGCTGTACCACAAATACCCATTAAATAAATAGATGAACCTGGCTTTAATTTATTTAAATTAGTATTGTTCATTTTTAATTTAGTATTTTTAAAATTTTATTTTTTTATTTATTTTTTTATTTTTTTATTTATTTTTTTATTTTTAATTTTTTAATTTATTTAATTTTTTAAAATTCACAAAGCACAGGGCAGTGGTCAGAGCCTAGCTGTGTGCTTAAAATATCTGCTTTTGTAATTTTTTTTGATATTTTTTTTGTACTACAAATATAATCTAATCTCCAGCCTTTATTATTTTGCCTAGCTAAGCTTCGATAAGACCACCAGCTATATTTTTCTTTTTTGTTTGGATACATATTTCGATAAGAATCAACAAAGCCTGAGCTTAAAAACGAATCAAACCATTGTCTTTCTTCTGGTAAAAATCCGCTAGTATCAGCAAGCCTAACAGGGTCGTGAATATCTATAGCTTTATGGGCAATGTTATAATCACCTACTACAATAATTTCAAAACCTTCTTTTATTTTTTTTTGCAAATGTTTTAAAAATTTTTTTAAAAACTCTTGTTTAAAATCATGTCTTTCTTCTCTTGCAGCACCATTTGGAAAATAAACATTGTATAATAAAAATTTTTGAGCATTTTTTTTATACTCATGGATAATAAAGCGTCCTTCTATGTCAAATTTTTTAATACCAATGCCAAAAGTTGTTTTAACACTAGGAACTAAGTCTGATTTAATATAACTTGCAACACCTGAGTAACCTTTTTGATCTGCCGAGGACCACAAAGATTGGTAATTAGCTTTTGATAAAATTTCTTTACCCCATGTTGGAGATAATAATTCTAAACTTAGTTGATCTTCATGAGCTTTGCTTTCTTGAATACATAAAAAATCAGGATTTTGTGTTTTTAAAAATTTTAAAAATCCCTTTTTTTCGCAAGCTCTAATGCCATTAACATTCCAAGAAATAATTTTCATATAAAAACCTCAAGTGCATAAAAAAAATTTATTTTATACTCTTCCTAAAAATTTATCTATTAATTTTTTAGGAACAACATTGTAATCTAAAAATTCCATAGAAAAAGACGCTCTACCCTGACTTAAAGATCTTACATTAGTTGCATATCCAAATAAATGATACAGCGGAACTTCTGCGGTTACAAAATTAAGATCTTCTTTCATTTCTGTATTTTGAATTTTTCCTCTACGAGAATTTAAGTCTCCAATAATTGCTCCTATAAATTCTCCAGGGCTTCTAACTTCTAATTTAAAAATCGGCTCCATTAATATAGATTCATTACTTTTTAAAGCTTCTCTAAAAGCTAAACTTCCTGCAACTTTAACTGACATTGCAGAGCTGTCTTCTGTAATATCTACTTGAGTAACACATACACTTACTCCAACTAAAGGGTAACTAGCTAGCAGGCCTGCGCCTGCTGCCTCTTTTAATCCATTTTCTAGACTTTCTAAAAATTCAGGTAAAAGATTTTTAGACACTGCTGATAAATCAACAAAAAGCGGGCCTTTGTCTTTGCTTAAATTAATTTCTAATTTTACTTTTGCGTAATGTAATTTTTCTGCAATTTCTTTTTCAAAAACAGCTTGCCCTGTTGAAGATTTAGTAATGCCTTCTCTAAAAGAAACTTGTGGAGCTCCTGCATTAATTTTAATTTTATATTCTCTTAACAATCTATCAATTAAAATTTCTAAATGTAACTCTCCCATTCCGTAAAGTAATAACTGTGCAGTTTCTGAATGAGTTTTAACTTGGCATGATGGGTCCTCTTTTTGTAGCTGGTCTAAGGCTTCTAACATTTTTTTTTGATCTGCTGTACTTTTTGCCTCAATTGCAACAGATATTACAGGTAGTGGTAAGTTTATTGACTCTAAAACAACCGGATTTGCAGCTTCGCACAAAGTGTCCCCTGTAACGCTAAATTTTAAGCCAATTACTGCTCCAATGTCGCCTGCTTTTAATTCTTTTAATTCTTGCCTAGAGTTAGAATGCATTTTTACAATTTTATTAATTTTTTCTTTTTTTTGAGCTCGAGGGTTAAATAAACTTTGCCCCTCTTTTAAAACTCCTGAGTAAACACGAATATAAGTTAAATATCCAGAAAAACTATCTTTTGCTAATTTAAATACTAATGCAACAACTGGCTCTTTAAAATCAGTTTTAATTAAAACTACTTTTGGATTTTCTTCTTTTTTTTGAAGACTTCTTAAAGAAAATGATTCAGCTGGTGGAACATCTAATGGATTTGGCAAATAATCTAAAATTGCATCTAATAAAGTTTGCACTCCTTTATTTTTAAATGCAGATCCGCATAAAACAGGAAAAACTTTTTGCTCACAAGTTAATTTTCTTATTAATTTTTTAATTTCTTCTTCAGAAAAGTTACCTTCTGTTAAAAATTTTTCCATAAAATTTTCGTCAAAATCTGATAAATTTTCTAGTAAATTGTTACGAGATTTATTAATTTGTGATTCTAAATTTTTAAGTTCTAAATCAGATAATCCACAATTAGTAGAAGAGTTTTTAATATCTTCTATTGAGTAAATATTATATTCTTTTCCAAGCTCTTCATTTTTCCATAATAAAATTTTTTGTAAAACTATATCGTAAAAACCTTTAAAATCTGCTTCTTTTCCAATGGGTATATGCAAAGTTAATGTTTTAGCTTTTAATTTTTTTTCAATCGAAGCTATGCTTTCTAAATAATCAGCTCCAACCCTATCCATTTTATTAATAAAACAAATTCTAGGAACTTTGTAGCGATTAGCTTGTCTCCAAACAGTTTCAGATTGTGCTTCTACTCCATTTACTCCGTCAAAAACTACTACCCCTCCATCTAAAACTCTTAAAGATCTTTCTACTTCTATGGTAAAATCTACATGTCCTGGAGTATCAATAATATTAATTGATTGATTGTTCCAAAATAAAGATGTTGCAGCCGAGGTGATTGTAATACCCCTTTCTTGCTCTTGCTCCATCCAGTCCATAATAGCATTTCCGTCATGAACTTCTCCAATTTTATGACTTCTTCCAGAGTAATATAAAATTCTTTCTGTTGTAGTTGTTTTTCCAGCATCAATATGAGCCATAACTCCAATATTGCGGAGGCGTTTTAAATCTTCTGATTTTTTTAAAGTAAATAAAGAAGACATAATAAAAACTTTTGAAATTTATTAATAAGAATCTAATACGCCAGGAAAATTTTTATCCGCCTGTTTAACAAATTGTTTTTTGTTAACTAACCACTTAGATTTAATTCTTTTGTCGTAGTTTAAATATAATTTTTTGTTGTAAATGCTCCACTGCAAAGGGCTTCCTTTTGCAGTTTTGTTTTTAGCAACAGCCCAAGCACAATAACCACCATATTGAGGTGCATATTTTTTAGGATTTGCTTTAAATTTTTTTAAATTTTTTAAACTAGAAAAATGCCACACCACAGATTTATATTTTGTTTTATATTTTTTACTTCCCTTAACTGGTTTATTTTTAGAAAAATAAGCTACAGTGTCGTACCCCTCAACAGCTATGTTAGAAAAAAAACTAGTATAAATATCTGCTTTTTTTGCAAAAATATTAATAGTGAAAAAAAAGAAAATAGAAAAAAATAAATACTTCATTTTATGCCCTTTGCTGTTGATTATTAAGCATTAGGATAAAAGTATTTTGCTATCAATACAACAAAAAATTACATCTATTCGCTTGTAGCTTGATGCTTTAGGGCCAAATAAAGTACTTTTAAAGCTTCTGTGTTTGGGTTATCAACAGAGTGATACATATATAATTTTGTAGAATAATCTAAAGATTTAACCAAAATATGATTTAATCTTCTTGCTCTTACTTGTTTTTTAATAGCATGAGAAGGCAAAAATCCCCATCCCATATTTGATTCAATAACTTTTTTTAATGTTCCTGCGTTGTCAGATGTAAAAACAGGATTTAATTTTAACTGAGCTTCTTTTAATTTTTTACTTAATTGTATTTCAAATTGAGGGTAAAGGTCAGAAAATACAACCATTGGGTGTTTTGATAATTCTTCTAATTCTATAGAGGCTTTTTCAATAGACTCTTTTCCAGAGCAAACTAACCAAATGTCATCTTCTGTTAAAAATTGAGATTGAAATTGGCTTAATTCAAAACCAGCCTCTGCTCTTAAATCTGGTAAAATGCCAACATCTACATCGTTGTTTCGCATAGAGTTTACAACTTGATTATAAGACCCGTACATTAAATTAATTTGTAACTTTGGGTTGTTTCGCAATAATATTCCTATAATTGGACTTACTAAATATAAACCAAGCGAATTAAGTGTAGCAATTCTAATTTTTCCAGAAATATTACCACTAACTGTTTGCATGGCCGCCCTTGCTTGGTGGCTTAAATTTAAAATTTGTTTTGCATAATCAAATAATAGCTGAGCCTGAGCTGTTGGCTTAACCATTTTGCTTCCTCTTTCTAAAAGAATAACTCCGAGTTGTTTTTCTAAGCCTTTAATTTGCTGACTTACAGCTGGTTGAGTTAATGACAATTTGCTTCCAGCAGCTGTCATACTTCCTTCTGTTAAAACGGTGCAAAATGTTACTAAATGTTGCAAATTTAATGGAGTATTCATATTAGATGACTATAAGCTTTTTTTATAAAAAAGTAAAACTTTCTTTATGGATACTAAGATATACTGCTTTTAATTGTATTTTTATGCATATTTTACTATGTAAAAAATATAAAAAAATACTTATCTTTGATCATTTTAAATTTTGTAGTTAAAAATTAACTTCAATGAAAGTTTTAATTTTTATTCTTTTTTTTATCTCTTTAAGTATTAATTTTTTAATAGGCAACCTGCATGCAAAAACATTAAAAGATTATCCTAATTATTTGCAAAGCAAACTTAAATCTTTAGATTGTTATAATATAAAAAACAAATTTATTAATGTTCAAAATTTTTACTCTTATGACTACGACGACGATGATGATGTCCAAAAAAATTCTTCGTATATTTTAGACAAAAGCCCTTTAGATAGAAATTTATTTCATAAAAATATTGTAAAAAAAGGGAATTTTATAGATTACCAATTTTTTAAAGGCTATGATCAAAAAAATAGTTTAGAGACAAGTTATACTTGGGCGCTTTTTTATAATTTACAATTACCTAACAGCTCTATTACAAAAAATTTAAATCATTTTAAAATTTATCCAAAAGAATTAGGTGAGCATGAACTTTTTTTAATTCAAAAAACTAATAAAAATTCTTGCCTGCTTTCTTATGTTAGCTCTTTTTATGTTACAGATAACCCTAGCTACAAAACTATTACAGAAAAAAAATTTAAAAAATCTTTTTCTTGTTATCAAACATTTTTACAAAATAAACAAAACAAACACTGCAAAAATCTTCCATCACTAGATGAGCTTTATCATTTAAAACAAATTGATGCTCCAAAAGCTTGGAATATTAGCACAGGCAGCGGTGTTAAAGTTGCACTTATTGATACTGGAATTAATTATTTACATCCATATCTAAAAGAACAAATTATTGTTCCAAATAATAATCAAAATTCTGATAAATCTTTTGGCCCTTATGATTTTGAGTTTTCTGATCTTTTTGCTTTTGATGAAGTCGGACACGGTAGCCAAATGGCAGGTTTTATTTCTTCTCCTTTTGGAGTTGCACCAGAGTCTAAAACTCTTGTTTTAAAAATTAACCCAAGAAGCATACAAACTATTATTAATGCATTTAAAGCTAGTATTAAAAATAAAGTTCATATAATTAATTTTTCGTTAGTATTTTCTAAATATGAAGTAAAAATAAGCGACAAAGAAATGAGTGATTTAATATCAGTTTTAGACAAGCTTTTAGAAAATGATATTTTAGTAATACAGGCTGCAGGAAATCATAATCAAAATTTAGACATACCAGAATATCAGAATTTTTATTCACAATTTAATTATCCTAATTGGGTAAAAGTTGCAGCCTATGATGAAAATTTTAAACTTTCTAGATACTCTAATTATTCAAACATCAATGTAGACATAATTGCACCTGGAGGTAGTTTAGAAAAACCACTTTTGTCTACTTTTATAAGTAATCAGCAAGGAGTTTTGCTTGCAAGCAATAAAGGGACATCTCAAGCTGCTGCAATTACAAGTGGCATTGCAGCTTTAATTAGAAGTCAAAAACCTTATTTAAGTGCTGTTGAGGTAAAAGAAATTTTACTTAAATCAGGCAGACTTTCAAAAGATTTATCACTTACAGTTAAGTCTGGTCGTATTTTAAATGCACTAGATGCTTTGCAAATTGATTTGCAATAATTGACTATAAGCTTGATTAAAATTTGCGCTTTGTATACCAAATTAAAATACCAGATAATAATAAAAATAATAAACCTAATATTTTACCTTTAGAACTTTTCTTTTTTTGTATCACTGGCTCATCTGGAATATTAATATTTTGAGATAATATTCCTGCAACAGGAGCTCCCAAACTTTCGTTTCTTCCTCTAAGTTCGCTTGGTCTAAAATTTTTACTTTTTTGATTAATTAATCTTAAACTTTGTATAGATTTAATAAACTCATTACTATACTTAGTGTAAAAGTTTTTATGCGAGCTAAAAGTAACTAAAACAGCAATTCTTCCATGAGTGGTTGCCAAATATCTAGTCCAAAAATTTAAAGACTCACTTCCTTGATGCAAAGAATCTATCCATAAATGATGATTAATTTTACGCTGAGAAGCATTTAAAATTTTTGATATTTTAGTTTTTGATTTCATTTTTAAAGTTACGGGTTTTTTTAAATGTGCCTCATATAAACTAAGTGAATCTGCAGGGCCTCTTTCTTTTGCTGTTAAAATAATAATTGCTGTATTAGATCCTTTGCTTTTAGAGGAGTTAACACAAACCCATGATGTGTTTTCTAGCTTGCAACTCCAGTCTTTTTTTAACTCAAAGCTTACATAAGAATTACGAAAAATTTTTGCCTCTACATTAAAAGAAAACAATAAAAAAATAATTAATATTTTATACACAAAAAATTCCTTTGTTAATAGTTAATATCTTTATAATCTTTTATATCTAAATCTTTATGAGATATAAATTCTTTAGAAAAATTATTTAGCTGCTCTATAATAGTAAAGCTTCCTTTGTTTTTAGGGTTAGACTCACCGCCTTTAGAGTCTTTATTGGCTAAAACAAAAATTTTCATATCCTTTGGGTTAAAATATTTTTTTATAACCATATTTACTGTATTTAAATCTATTTTTTTAATTTTACTAGAAAAAGTTTCAAAATAATTTACTGGGTCTATGTTCATTCCAGATAAACTTAAAAAAGAATCCATTAAAGTTTCTTTTTTTTCTAAACCTCTAAACAAACTATTGCTATAATATAACTTTGAAAAATCTAATTCTGCCTTGCTTACTCCGTTATTATAAAAATTAGTTAATTCTTGAAATGTTGCTTTTAATAATTTTTCTAAACTTCCTTGATTAGTGCTAGAAACTATTTGAAAGGCTCCGGAGTTTTTTAAAAAACCAAAGCCAGAGTATATTGCATAAGTAAGTCCGTCTTTTTTTCTTACTCTGTCCATTAATCTAGAGTTAAAGCCACCTCCGCCTAAGCTAAAATTAGCTAGTTTTACAGCTAAATTATCTGGATGCCCTGATGACAAGTTAACTGGATTTCCAATTATCACATTTGCCTGAATAGAATCTGTTTTGTTAATTAAAGTAATTGAAGAGTTAAATGTATTTTTGCTTTTTATAATAGTCGAAGCTACGCTATCTTTTGTTTTCCAGTTAGAAAATTTTTGTATAATATCTTTTTTTAACTTATCTGTGTACTGACCTAAAACTAATAAACTGGCAGATTCTGGTTGATAATGTTTATTGTAAAATTTAATTAAATTATCTCTTTTTAAAGCATTAACAGATTGTCTAGATTCTCCCTTATAAACAGTTTTGTTATATATAAAATCATCAAAAATATTTTTTAAAAATTTATTTGGGCTATTTGGCAATCTTTCTAATTCTGTTAAAATAATTTGTTTTTCTTTTTGCCATTCTTTGTCTAAAAAAACTGGCTCTGTTAATAATTTAAAAAATAAATTCATTAAATCTGTTTCATTTTTTGCAAGAGATGATGCCTCTATCCAAGAAAACTCTTGTCCTGCGCTTGCAGAAAAAGATGCCCCTATTTTATCTAAAATACTTAAAATTTCTTCTCTATTTAAAGTAGAGGTTCCTTTGTCTAATAAGCTTGCAACTGATTCAGCGGCTCCTTCTAAATCTTCAAACCTTTGTCCTGCGTTTAATCTTAATTTAAAATGAATATATGGCAAATTATCTGGCATAAAAATAATTTGTAATTTATTATCTAAAGTTATGACTTTGTGATCTGGTAATTTATAAAATATTTCAGTAGATTTAAGCTTAATATCATTAATAATTTTTTCTAACAACATATTAGAGCCTTTGGTGTTTGTTGTATTTTTTTTAGCAAAGCAAGATACAAGGCATAAAATAAAACTTAGTATCAATATTTTTTTTATCATAGTTTAACCTTCTGCACTTATATATTAATTTTTAAATCAAATTTATCTTTATCGCTGTTGTTATGTTTTAGTAATTACTTAGCTATTGCCTTAACTAAAATTCTACTTTCTAATCGTAAATATTTTTTTGCTACTCTTTGAACATCTGATGCTGTAACTAAATTATATTTTTCTAATTTAGTAAAAAAATTATTATAATCACCCTCAAGCACCTCAGCTGAAATTAAATTCATTGTTTTTTTATAAACTGTTTTTATTTCATCAACTTCTAAAAACTGTAATTGATTTATAGCAATTTGTAACTCTTCTTTAGAAACTCCATTTTTTTGTAAATTTTTAATTTCTTGTTGAATAATATCTAAAACTTCTTTAACAGAAGATTTAGGTAAAATATTAGCTCCAAAATATATAGCCCCAACTCTGTTTAAAGGGTAATTTCCTGCATAAATATCACTTACTAAGTTTTTTTGAACATATATAATTTTATCTAGCCTTGAAGATGTACTTCCTGATAAAATGTGCATTAAAATATCTATTGCATATTTATCTTTATGAGTAATAAAAACTCCTGGATAGGCAAAAATAAATTGCGATTGTAAAACTTTTTTAAATTTATATTTATTATTTTTTAATTGTTTTTCTTTTTGAATATCTTTAAAATCAATATCTTTAGCTTTTACAAAATCAGGCTTTGTAAACTTAAGCCTATTTATTTTACTTGATTCTATGCTGTCATAATATTTATAAATCCATTTTTTAGCCTGACTAGGGTCAAAATCTCCTCCAATTGCAATGACAGTATTATTTGGACTGTAATATTTTTTATAAAAATCATGAAAGTCTTGTAAAGTAGATTTGTTTAAGTCTTCCATGCTTCCGATTATAGAATGTGAATAGCCAGAGCCTTTATATAAATTTTGCAACAAAGACTTAAACATTAAGCTTGAAACGCTGCTTTCTCCTCTAATTTTTTCGTCAGTAACAGCTCCTCTTTCGCTATTAATTAAGGCTTCAGCCTCTGATTTTTTAGATGGGTCAAATAATATTAATTTTTTCATTCTTTCAGACTCTGACTTAATTGCCCACTCTAATTGAACATTAGATAAATTCATATGATAAACTGTTGAGTCATAATTTGTAAAAGCATTGTTGCTTCCACCTAAAACAGAGGTTGTAATTTCAAATTCTTCTGAGCTAATATTTTCTGTTCCTTTAAATAAAAGATGTTCAAAAAAATGTGCGTAGCCTGTTTGTCCGCTTGGCTCATCACTTGATCCAGTTTTTACCCATTGAACATAAGTTAACAAAGTTGGGGTTGAGTGATCTTCGCATAGTAACACTGTTAATCCATTATTTAATACAAATTTTTCTACTTTTAAATTCAATACAGCTCCTAAAGAAGATAAGTTTCTATTTTTATTGTTTGTGTTTAAGTGTTGGTTTTTAGTATAAGTTTTTTTTGTTGTAGTCTTATAGTATAAGTTAGCAAAATAACTTACACTAACTAAAGCTGCAAATAAAATAAAAATTTTTTTTTTATTGTATGTGTTTTTTTTAAAACAGCTTTTCATAAAAATCCTTTTTTGATTTTTTTAATTTACAGCCACAGGCTAACAAAAATTACACACCTTGCATAGATATAAATATTTAAAAATAATACAAATGCTAGACTATAGGCTATTGCAAAAAAAAGAACCTTATATTTTTTTAAAAACTCTATAAACTCTATAAAGTAATAGAAACTATTCATCTGGAGAAAACTATGGATTTTACAAATGCTTTTTTTAATATAGCAAAATGGGGACATGAAATTACTTTGTATCTTTTAATTTTATTAAGCATTGCAAGCATAGCTTTTATTTTAGAGCGTTGGTTTTTTTTAAAAAATATTCTTTTAAAAAGCAAAGTTGCAAAAAGTAATATAAACAGCATAATACAAACCGGTGAATTAAAAAGTTTAGAAAATTTAGCTTACGACAAAAGCTCTTTAGAGGGAGAAATTACCTCCTACACTCTTTCATATATTAAAAAAAATAGCAAAAAAGGTATAAGCGAATTATTTTCGGCCTTTATACAAGATAAAAAACAATTATTAGACAAGCGCTTAAGTTTTTTAGCAAGCGTAGGGTCAAACGCTCCGTTTATTGGTTTATTAGGAACTGTTTTTGGAATCATGGACGCGTTTAAAGAATTGGCAAAATCTCAAGGTGATGCAAGTGGAGTTATGCTTGGAATATCTAAAGCTCTTTTGGCAACTGCTGTTGGGTTAATTGTAGCAATACCTGCAGTAATAGCTTTTAACTTTTTTAAAGCAAGGGTTGGTGAAATTTGTAGCAATTTACATAATCTTCAAGATTTATTTGTTGCCTATGGTCACAACTATGAAAGCTTACAAGACAAACAATCTTAAATAAAAAACTAAGGACTAAATAATGGGAGCCTCTATAAACAATAGCGATGATCAAATTGCAGAGATTAATATTGTCCCTTTTGTAGATATTATTTTAGTTGTTTTAATTATATTTATGGTAACTGCACCCATGATTATAACCCCTAGCATTAAAGTAAATTTACCTAAAGCTAGCTCTGGAACAAAAACTGCAGCTTCGCCATTAAATATTAGTATAAGCAGAACTGGCAAAGTTAGGATTAATGGCAGAGTAATTAGCACACGACATATTGTTTCTAAAATAAAAAAAATGTTAAAAAAAAATAAAAAACTACAAGCTATTATTTCTGCTGACAAAAGAGTAGCTCATGGTAAAGTTATTTCTGTTATAGACAAAGTAAAATCAGCTGGTGTTTTTAAATTTGCTATTTCTATAGATAAAAAATAAATAAAGGACTATGTAATGAAAAATATTTTAACTTTTTTACCTATTAAAAATACTATTTTAAAAAATAATAAAGCAATGACTCTTTTAGAGATTATGATTGTTTTAGCCATTGTTGCTTTAATGGCTTCTGTAATAGGGCCAAAATTGATAGGTCAGTTAAATAGCTCTAAAGTAAAAGAGGTAAAAATTCAAATATCAGAATTAAGTAAAACTTTAGATATTTTTTATACAGATTGTGGTTTTTACCCAGAAAATCTAGAAGATTTAATTAAAAAACCAAGCAAATGTAAAAATTGGGGGCCTGATGCTTATATTAAAAAAATTCCAAAAGATGCGTGGGGCGAAGAATTTATTTACGAGCTAGAAGACAATAAACCAATTATTATCTCTTACGGAGAAGACAGAAGAGAGGGTGGAACAAAAAACGCCACTGACTTATCTTCGGAAGACTAAAATAATTTTTATAAAAATAAAAAATTTGTGAGATTAAAAAAAAAATATTGTTTTTTTTCACTTAATAACAATAAAGCATTTAGCCTTTTAGAGGTAATGATAGTGCTTGCTATTTTGGCATCAATTGCAAGCCTTGCTATACCTCAATTATCTAGTCAAAATTATTCTAGAAAAAGTTTTTTTAGAAAACTTATTGCATTAGACAAACAGTTAAGAAGTTTGGCACAATTACAAAATCGTACATATAGAATTAATTTTAAAATAAAATCATCAGAAAAAAAAACACCTAGTCTTTTTTGGATAGATTATAAAAGCGGAAGAGAAACAATAATTATTGCAAAAAATAATCTTTTTAAAAACAAAGCTCCTGTTAACAATGGATGGGAAATGGCAAGCAAAATATTTAAAACAAAACAACAGCTACCTCACCTGCTAGAAATTGTAAGTGTAGAGCTAGAAGGTTATAAAAAAGCATTGAGCTCTGGTTTAATTTCTATTTATTTTTTTCCAGAAGGAGTTACTCAAAAATCTGTAATACATTTTTCAGAAAACAAAAAGCATGAATGGTCATTTATAACACGAACTTTTATCAGTAAAGACAACTTACTGTTTAAAAATATTTCATTTAAAGAAGCTTTTCAACAATAAAAAAACGGTTTAATATTAAATAATGTATACAACTTCTAAAAACAAAGGTCTGACACTAATTGAAGTTTTAATTTCTGTAGCAATTTTAGTTGGTGGTGCTGTGGTTATTAGTAGCTCGTGGTCTGGTACTTTATTAAAAATTAGAAAGGCTAAAATTTATAACGAAGTTCATTATTTACTACAAAAAAAAATGGCCGAAGTAGAAATTAAATACAAAAACACTCCTGTTAACGAAATACCAGATGAAAGTAATGGAACTTTTGAAAGTCCTTATAAAAAATATATATGGCAAATAAAATCACAAAATATGCCACTTCCTAATTTAAAATCTTTAATTGAAAGTCAAAACACAGACGAGCAGTCTCAAAATATTTTATTAACTGCAATGTCTGGCTTAGCTAAAGCTGTTAAAGAAGTACAGGTGACAGTAATTCTTACTAATAAAAAAAATCCTATATCTTATAATTTAGCCACATACTTTGTTGATTATAAAATAGCATCTAAAATAGGTGGCTTTTAATGCATGCATTAATATTTACAAATAACAAAGCTTTTACTTTAATTGAAACATTAATTGCAACTACTATTTTAGCTTTTTTATCTATAAGCAGCTCTCAAAGTATTAGCCAAGCATTACATCAAAAAAAAAAGATACAAATGCGAATTGATAATAATACTAAAATACAACAAAGTCTTAACTTAATACAAAGAGACATAAATCTTATTTATAATTATTCTGATATACCAGAAGCTGTTAATCAATTAAGTCAATTTTCTAGTTGGAAAAAACAAATTTTAGCTAATAGAAAATTAAAGCCAAGCGAGCAATCTAATGTTATTAGGCCTAAAATTATTCCATTAAAATTTTTATATAAATTTCAAGGCAGCGAAGAAAGAATTAATTTTATTAGTGCTAGCCAAGCTAGATTATTTGCTAATCAACAATTATCTAAATTACAAGAAGTTAGCTACTATGTTGAAAGCTGCAACAAAGAAAACAAAGGTTTATGTTTGTGGCGAAGAAGCTCTGCTATAATTGATTCTAATATTGAATCTGGGGGAAGTGCCTTTAGTATTTTACCCAATGTTAACAGTTTAAAATTTCGCTATATAGGAGGAGATGAAAAAACACCTGAATGGAAAACTGAATGGAAGTCTTCAAGCGAAGTTAATGTTTTAGACCAGCTTCCACACGCTGTTGAAATTATTTTAGAAATAAAAAATAAAGAAAAAATTTTAAAATTTAACAAAGTTGCTCTTATTCATCATTCTAATATTTTTTCTCCAAAAATTAAAATTCCAAAAATTAATTCTACAGAAAATTCAACCTCTAGAAAATAAAAATTTAAAACTATGAAAATAAAAATTTTATCTCCTTTTTTTATTCTTAAAAGCAATAAGGCTGTTGCTTTGTTATTAGCATTATTTAGTCTTACTATGAGCATTTGGGTGGCAACAGAAATTTCTTATGACTCTAATGTTGAATACATTCTTGCCTCTAGAAAATTACAAAAACTACAGGCATATTATGCTGCAAAATCTGGTGCAAATATTAGTTTATTAAGAATTTTTTTATTTAAAAAAGCTGTTCAAACTTTTGCATCTAAAGCTGATATTTCTACATCTAGTTTTGAACCTATATGGAGCTTTCCACTAGCTTGGCCACCTAGTTTTTACTTGCCTGATAAATTTTCTAAAAGCGATAAAGATAGTTTTATAACAAAAGAAGAAGAATCTTTTATAAAAGCTCAATACACTACTAGCATAAGCGTTGAAGATAATAAAATAGACATAAATGACATGGCTTCTCCTTCTAAAATTTTATCTGCATTTAGTTTTCAACAATTTATTAATATATTTAAATTAGAAATTGAAAACAATGAAAACTTTGCAAAAAAATATCGTGATTATAATTTTACTGAATTGGCAAATAATTTTAAAGATTGGATAGACAAAGACTCTGAAAGTTTAAATGGAGGAGACGAAAAATCTTTTTACAATAAATGGATTGATAAATATAAATTAGTTCAAGACGACTCAGAATATATTCCACCTAATCAAAGCTTTAAACATATTAGCGAATTAAGAATGGTAAGCGGAATGAATGATGATTTTTTTCAACTATTAATAGATAAAATTACTTTATTTGGTAGTAAAAAAATTAATTTAAATCATATGGACATTGATTTGTTAAAAAGTTTTCCATGGGCTACTCCAGAGGTAGTTGCAGCATTTGAAGAAAAATTATCATCTCAAAGTTTTGTTAATACAGAAGACTTTCAAACATTTTTAAAAGAGTTTGAATTACAAGAAAAAGTAAACACAAGTATTTTTAGCTTTGACTCTGGAGTAAACTTTCAAATTACTAGTACTGGAATAGTAAATAATACCTCTTACACAATTAAATTAATTACATACGATTTAAATGAAAGCAAAGAAAGATTAAGTGAAATTTTATTTACCGAAAGACAAGAAGAAATAAAAAAAGACGAAGAAGATAGTCAGATTGATAAAAACAAAGAAAAGTATAAAAAATCTAATTATTTTATACTAAACGAAAGCCCTGTTGTTGTGCACTGGCAAGAGTTTTAAAAAAAAGCTTTTATATTATAGCTTTTAAATGTTAAAATTTATCAAATGAAGTATCTTGGACTAGACATTACATCAGAAGAAATTAGAGCTATTTTGATTCAAAAAAATGCTTCAAAATATTCTGTTATAGAAACAAAAACTTTTGATATAGATGCAAAAACAAATCAAGATTTATCAAAAGTTTTGTTAAAAGTTCAATCATACTTTTGTTATGACGATATTCAAACTTGCGCTGGCATCGAAGCTAGTAAATGTTTTGTAAGAACAATGAAGCTGCCGTTTTTTCAAAAATTTAAACTTAATAAAATTTTACCATTTCAATTAGAAGAAGAACTGCCTATAGATCCTAACAACTTATCTACTGATATGCTGTTTTTAAATAAATCTGTAGACTCTGATTCAAAAATTTTGGTAATAGCTACTAAAAAAAAAGAATTGCAGGCTTTAGCAAGCAATCTTAATGCTTTAAATTTTAATTTGGAATCGGTGTCGCCATCTCAATTAAGTTTAACTAATGTAATTTTACCTAATGAAGAAAATAATGTTAAAACAAATATAAAAATTTATTTAAATTTGGATTTTCAATCTAGTTATTTAAATATAGCAAAAAGTTACAATAACCAATACTATATTACCCAATCAACAAGGTTAAATTATAATTTAAGCAGCCTTATTAAAGATTTGTCAGAAAAATATTCTATTAGCTTAGAACAAGCAAAAAAAGAATTTTTAAAAACAAGCTTTATTGTAATGCCTTCTAACTTAGATTCTATTAGCCCTGAGCAAAAAGAGTTTTCTAACTCAATTACTAATCATTTAAAGTCTTTGACTAAAGAAATACAAAAAGAATTTTTAAAATTAAAATTAAAAGGAAAATCTTTGTCATCTGTGGAGGTTTACGGCGAATCTTTATGTATAAAAAATTTAAAACCTTTTTTAAAGCAAGAGTTAAAGATACCTGTGATAAACTTTCAAACAGAAATTTTAGAGCCAAAAGATGCATTAAGCCTTAATGGAGATTTTTACAATACTAAGTTTATAAATGCATTAAGCCTTGCTGTTAGTATAGCAAAGCCTTTAAAACAAATAAATTTTTTACAAGGCGAACTATCACCAGGTAATCAAAAAATAAAAAAGTTTTGGTCTGCCAATAAATCTATTATGAAAATCGGACTTGCAACATGGCTTATAGCTGTAATGTTTGGGCTGTTTAAACAAAGCATAACTTATAAAATGTCTGATGATAGCTATTTTGACTTAAAAAAAATTGCCAAAAAAACTACTAATTTAAAAGGTAGAAAACTAAAAGTTAAAAGTATAAAAAAAATAGTTAAAACTTATAAAAAACAAAAAAAATCACAAGATTTTTTTTCTGATTTAAACAAAACAAAGACTCCAATTTATTTTTTTAATAAAATATCAAATATACCAAAAAGTATTAATATTAATGTTACGCACATTAATATTTCTACAATAAAAAAGCAGATAAAAATATCTGGCTATAGTTACGACACTGACTCTTCTAATAAATTTAAAAATTATTTACAAAGTATTAGTAAAAGTAAAAAATCTATAGGAAGGGCTGTGCAAACAAATAATAAAACAACATTTAACTACAACATAAAATTATAAATATGAAAGAAAATATATTAAATATTATTGAAGGTTTACAAGAGCAAGTAAAAACATTATTTGTTTTTATACAAGAGCAAACTTTTTATAATTTGATAAAAGATTACTATCAAAATTCTTCGGTATTTGTTCAAAAAATTATTAAATACTCAAGCACAGCATTATGTATTTTTTCTGTTGTTTATATACCCTACTCTTTTATAAATAAATCAAACAAAGATACTAAAATTTTTATAGAGCATAAAGATTTAGCAGAAAATTTAATTCAATCAAAGCTTAAGCCATTGCAATCACATCACAGCCATGGCCCTTTTGTGTTTAATAAATTAAAACAAGAAATTGAGCAAAAATTAACTGATTTTAAATTATCAACACAGCAAAGCTTTGATATAAAAAAAATAAACAATGGATTAGTTCTTAATATTAATTGGGTAAATTTAAAAGAGTTTGCTGACATATCAGAAATTTTAGAAAAAATTCATCCTCAATTAAAAATGACAGAGCTAAATATTGCTCCAGAAGAAAAAAAACTATATTTTAATGTTACTTTTAAATTTAAATATTTTAATATTAAAAAAAATATAGAAAAAAGCTAATGCTTATATTGTAAACATAATGTCTATTCTAAAAAATATTTTATCTTTTATTAAAAATAACAAATATTTAATTTTGTTAAGCTTTGCTTTGACTTTAATTTTTATCATTTTACTGCTACCTTATAATGATATAAATACTTACATTAGCTCTAAAATAAATACATACACAAATGGAAAAATTCAATTTAAAGCAAAAAAGTTTTATATACTGCCGTCTTTATCACTAGGCTTTAATGATAATTTAATTTCTTATAAAAAAACAGAAGCTCAAATTAAAAAAATTACTATAAAACCACTATGGCTAGACAGCCTTTTGCTTAATTTTGGCATAAATGTAACAGCATATTCTATTTTTGGAGGAGACATTACTTTTAGTTTAAAACAAATCAAAAGTAAAAAACACAATCTAGCTTTTAATGCAAATTTACAAAATATTTCTTTAGACAAATTGCCATTAAATTCAATTAAACTTGGCGGAAAGGTTTCTGCAATATTTCAAACATTGATTGATGTAAATCTTTTTAATACTCCTAATATTAATATTAAAATAGACAGTAATAAAAAAATACAGATTTTTAATTCAAAAATTCCAAGCAATTTTGGGCCTATTCAAATACCCTCTACAAGTTTTTCTAAACTAAAAGCTATGATTACTACTAAAAATGAAGTTGTAAATATTAAAACTTTAGAGCTAGGGTCCCCAACAGATAATATTTATATTAAAATAAAAGGTAATATTAATTTAAAAATAAAAAAAGAAAGGCGTACAAAAATTCTATCAGTAAAAAGTTATAAATTATCAATTTATATTAAAGCTCAACAAGTCCCCTCCCAATTAAAAAGCTTGTTTAGCTTAATTAATAGTTACCAGCTTGGTAATACTTATAGTTTTCATATTAAAGGCGATGGCCTGATGTCTATTCCAGAGATTACTAAGTAATTACTCTTTTAAAAATTTTTTAAGTAAAATTTTTAAGTAAAATTTATATACCGCAGCGCATAAGTATTTTTAAAAAATTCATATACCGTTTTTTTTAGATACCTTGCACAATAAAGCCTAATAAGTGCTGGATTTTTTTTGCACTTATGCTTATAAAAGAAACACATATATGGAGGATATTTATGAGTTTAAACAAAGCAATGATAATCGGAAGACTTGGTGGCAATCCAGAGATAAAAACTATTTCTGCCGGAAATACTGTGGCTAATTTTAGTGTAGCTACTAGTGAAAACTGGACAAAAGACGGTGAAAAAAAAGAACGAACAGAGTGGCATAAAATTGTAGTATGGGGAAAAATGGCTGATATTTGTGGTAAATATTTGTCTAAAGGCAGCTCTGTATATATAGAGGGGCGAATTCAAACTAGATCTTGGGAAGACAAAGACGGTCAAAAACGCTATACAACAGAAATTAATGCTAATCGTGTGCAGTTTTTAGATACAAAAAAATCTCAAAGTGATTCTACTTCTACTGATGATAACTTTGCACCTGCTGTTACATCTGAACCACAATTTAATGCTGGTGAAGAAATTCCTTTTTAAATTAAATTTAAAACATTTTAATTTGTCAAAAAAGCTCCTAACTAAGAATTGGGAGCTTTTTTTTATCTAGCTTTTTTTATCTAGCTGTAATGTGACATTTTTTTACTAGCCTATAGTGCTAATTACAAATTTTAAGGCTGGTCAATATCTCTTTTTTTTTCTAAAATAAATAAACACTGGGTCAATTTTATTACAGAGGTATTATATGAAAAAAATATTTATTCTAATTATAACTAATGCTCTTATTTTTTTTACTTACAACGCATTTGCTTACAAAGTAATAAAAGTAAAAAATAAAAAAGTATTAATAACATTTTCTGCTGATGAATCAATACAGGTAAAAGATACTTTTTATGTTATAAGCAATCGAGGCAAAAAAAAAGCAATTATTTCTGTAACTAAAGTAAGAGGCGGAAAGGCAATAGCTACAATTTTAAAAGGTAGAGCAAAAGAAGGCTGGTCTTTAAGAGTTAGAAAAAGAAGAGCTGCAAAAAAAACAAGAAAAAAAAATTCGTACGGCTCAACAAATAGAAGGTCTTCAAACTCATACGCAAACACATCTTCATCTTCTGGTAGTAAAAAACTTTTTAATCACTTAAGTTTTTTATGGGGAACATCTTTAAATAATTTAACAACTAAAAATTCAAAAGTTGCGCATTCTGGAACATCTTTTTTTAACTTTGAAACTAGTACAACTTTTTTTCTTCCTAAAAAACCAATGTTTGGTTTAAGAATTTTATCTAATAGCGAAAACTTTACACTAGAAACAAGATGTCCTAGCCTCGGTATATGCAAAGCAGAGATTGTTTATCTTGGAGGTGGAGCCTTAGCTGTTATTCAAATTCCAGTAACAAATAAGTTTAGTCTTTGGGGCGGATTAGGTGCAAAGTTATTAATTCCAATATCTAAAAAAATAACTCCAACTCCAAGTAGCACTCCTGATAATTACAAATATATTTCTGAAGATTCTATTAAATTAACAAGCACATTACTTGTTTCTGGTGGAATGACATTTAATTTTACACCTAAGTTTTCTATTCCTCTTAATATAAATTTCACAATGTTTCCACCATCTGACAATGTATCACCACATTACAGCCTAAACTTTCAAACAGGTTTAGTTTACCACTTTTAAAATCTAATCACACCCTATGATCACGACTAACTTGAATGACACCTTTAATTTTTTTAATTTCTAATAAAAGTTTTTCTAAATCTTCTAAATTTTTAATTTGTATATCAAAATAACTAATTGCTCTGTTGTCTAAAGTAGAGCTTGCTTTTAAATTTTCAATATTAGCTTCGGCTACAGAAAATACATCACCCATTTTTGCTAAAATTCCAGGCAAGTTAAAACTAACAACACATAAACGAACCCTGTGAGTAATATTATTAGTTTTGTTATTCCAATTTACTTCTACATATCTTCCAGAATCAATATTAAAAGTTTTTTCACAATCTGCTCTGTGGATGCTAATTCCTCTGCCAACAGAAACAAATCCTACAATTGAATCACCTGGGATTGGGTAACAGCATTTAGCAAATCTAACTAAAATATCATTTTCTCCGCCAACTTGAACTCCAGAATTATCTTTATTAAATTTTTTATTACTATTATTAGATTCAATTCTTTTTTCTAAAGTTTCAATTTCTGAATCTTGTTTAAATTCTTTTTCTTCTTTAGGAGATAAATCTTTATAAACTAAAGATGGCTCTAGCCTGCCAAAACCTACTTTGATAAATAAATCTTCTAATTTATGACAACCTTGTTTTTGTAAATATTCTGCAAAAACTTCACCGCTTGTGTAATTAGATAATTTATTAGATTGTTTTTTAAAATATCTTTCTAACATATCTTGTCCAATTTTTTTAGACATGCTTCTTTGTTCTTTTTTAATAACTGCTCTAATTTGTCCTTTTGCTTTACTTGTTGCACAAAATTTTAACCAATCTTTAGAGGGGGATTGATTTTTAGATGTCACAACCTCCACTGTGTCTCCGTTTTGTAAAATATAACGAAGCGGTACTACTTTTTTATTTACACAAGCTGAAACAATATGATTTCCAACATCTGTATGAATAGAATAAGCAAAATCAATAGGAGTTGCTCCAACTGGAAACTCTTTTACCTCACCCTTTGGAGTAAAAACATAAATTTCTGACTCTAACAAGTCTGATTTCATGTTTTCTAAAAATTCGTCTGCACTATAAGTTTCTTGATTCATTTGAATTAATTCTCTAAGCCAATTAAATTTGTTAGCGACATCTGGAGTATTTTTAGAATTAATATCTTTAGAATAAGAGCTGGATTTATATTCCCAATGTGCTGCAATCCCCCACTCTGCTAGTTCGTGCATTTCGTGAGTACGAATTTGAACCTCTACTCTTTCGCCATCGTTGCCAATTAAAGTTGTATGCAAACTTTGATAATTATTTGCTTTTGGCATTGCGATAAAATCTTTAAACCTACCTGGTATTGGCCTCCACAAAGAGTGAATAATACCTAAAGTTTCGTAACATTCTTTAATTGAATTTACACAAATTCTAAATGCTAAAATATCATAAATTTGTTCGTATGGTAAATTGCTTGTCTCCATTTTTTTATAAATAGAATACAAATGTTTTGATCTTCCTTGAATGTCAAAATCAAAATCTATTCTGCTTTCTAAATTTTTTGTTAAAGTCAGCTTAAATTTATCAATATATGCTACTCTGTCTTTTCTTTTTTCTTTAATTTTTTCTTGTAAAAAATGATACTCATCTGGGTATGCATACTTTAAAGATAAATCTTCTAATTCTATTTTAATAGAACTCATTCCAAGCCTACTTGCTAAGGGAGCATAAATATCTAAAGTTTCGCGAGCAATTCTTGCTTGTTTTTGAAATGACATATAATTAAGTGTGCGCATATTATGTAATCTGTCTGCAAGTTTTACTAAAATTACTCTTACATCTGACCCCATTGCTACAATCATTTTGCGAATATTTTCTGCCTGCTTTTCATGAGTATGACGAAATTTTAATTTTGTAATTTTAGTTACACCGTCTACAATATCTGCAACACTACTGCCAAAAACTTTATTAATATCTTGTGTAGTTATTAAAGTATCCTCTACTGTGTCGTGTAATAAGGCTGCAATAATACTTGCAACATCTAATTTTAATTGTGCTAAAATATAAGCTACTCCAACAGGGTGAGTAATATAAGGTTCTCCACTTCTACGAACAGAACCTTCGTGAGCTTTTTGCGCCATTTGATAAGCTTTTTCAAGCATTACAATATCTTCTTTAGAATAAAAATTTTGTAAATATTTTAACAAAACATCAAAAGACATTGTGTCTTTTAATTCTTTATCTATTTCTTGATTATTTTGGCTTGTGTTCACAAATTACTTATCGGGCAAAAACTGATAAAAATCAATAGTCTATAAATTATTCCATTTGATTATTTAAAGAAGTTAGCTGCCCGCAAGCTGCGTAAATATCGCTACCCATTTTGCGGCGTAATAATACTTGTGCTCCTTTTTTGTAAAGTCTTTGATGAAATTTATCTATTGATGATTGGGAGGGGGTTTTGTAACTAGAACCTGGATGAGGGTTAAACGGAATAAGGTTAATTTTACAAGGAACTCTTTTTGTTAATGAATATAATTGGTCTGCAGATTCAACAGAATCTGTTATCCCCTTAAGTAATACATATTCAAAAGTTACCAGCTCGCCTGTTTTTTTAACATACTCAGAGCAAGAATTAAGTAGTGCTTCTATATTCCATTTTTTATTAATAGGCATAATGCTTGATCTAATTTTATCATTAGAGGCATTTAAACTTACAGCTAATCTAACACCAGACTTTGCTACTAATGGAATTTTGTCTACTAAACCAGCTGTTGAAAGTGTAATTTTTTTTCCAGAATAATTAAAACCTAGTTGCTCTTTTAATATCAAAATACTTTTAAATACATTGTCTTCATTATCTAATGGTTCGCCCATTCCCATAAAGACAATGTTGTTAGTAGGTGCATGAGCGTGTAAATTTGCTTGCCATTGAACAATGTCTTTTAAAAAATCTGGATTGTTTGATTTGTTTTGTTCTAACCAAATTTTTTGATTTTTTGGTTGTCCTGGGGCATCTACAAATAACTTTTGTCCAGTAAGTTTTAATAAATCATATAAAATTTCTGGTCGTGCAAATAAAAATTGTCTTAATAAAAATACTTGTCCTACAATTTCTGAAGTCACTAATCGTCTTTTTAATTTTTGCTTTCCTGTAAAACAAAAATCACAAGCTAAATTGCAACCAACCTCTGATGAAACACAAATAGTTAGTCTTCCCCTTGATGGTATTAAAACACTTTCAAATTGAAGGCCATCGTCTGTGCTTAATAAAAATTTTAAAGTTCCGTCTTTGCTTAACCAATGCTTTAAAATTTTTGGCAAATGCCATGAAAAATACTCAGGTAATTTTAATTTAAAATCTTTAGAAAGATCAGACATTTCGTCTATATTTAGTATAGATTTTTGATAAACCCACTTCCAAAGCTGTCTTGCTCTAAAAGATTTATGTCCCTTTGACTCTAAATAAGAAACTAACTCTGTTAATGATAAGTTAAAAAAATTAACCATAGCCTAACTTTGTACTCTACTAGACTAACAAAGCCAAGTATAATAGCCTATTGTTATAAAAATTATAAATCTAATTAGATTAAAGTTTTAGGATACAGTTTACAGTTTTACAAGGGCTTAATAAATGATTGTTAACTTTATTTCTGGTAAAGACCTTGGGGGGTCAAAGCAATCTTTTGTTTTATACAGCAAAGCTTTGAGCAAAATACACTCGCCTATTTTTTCTGTAATTCGCAAAGGGGCATTATTAAAACAAGTAATGATTGATCAAAATATAAATTTTATTGAAATTAATTATTTTCGTTCAAAATTGTGGCCATTTAAAAATTTAGCTGTTAAAAAAATTAAAAAACACTTAGGTAATCTTGATGCAAAAATTATTTTTGTACATAAAACTTTAGACCTTCCTATAGTATCTGCTGCTTTAAAAAATACAAAAATTATTGGGGTCATACACAGTTTTAACGCCTCTAATATAGAATATGCTGATGCTTTAATTGCAGTTTCAGAACATGTAAAAAGTTTTTTAATAAAACAAAATTACAATAAGCCAATTTATGTTATTCCAAATATTACAACAATGAGCTCCACCTCCCATAGTAAAACATTGCCCGATGTACCTGTTATAGGGGCTATGGGTGTTTTTAGAAAAACAAAAGGCTTTCACACTTTAATTAAGGCTTTATTTTTATTAAAAAAAAAGAGAGTAAAATTTAAAGCAATTATTGCTGGTAAGGGAAATTTGTATTGCTATTTAAAATATTTAAAATGGAAATATAATTTACAAGACCAACTGATTATTAGCCCGTGGGTGCAAAATAATAAAAGAGATAATTTTTTAGATAGTATAGATTTATATATTTTGCCATCTAAATCAGAAACTTTTGGAATGGTTGTAATCGAGGCCATGGCAAAAAAGAAGATAGTAATTGCAACAAAATGTGGTGGGCCAGAAAATATTATTACAAATAACACTGATGGCTACTTAGTAGATAAGCAAAATAGTTTGGCTTTAGCTAATAAATTAGAAGAGTTAATTAAAAACCCTAAAGTGTCACAACATATATCTGACAAAGCTTATCAAACTGTAACTAACAACTATAGAATGGATAATTTAATTACAAACTTACAAAACTTGATCAGTGCTTACTTATAGAAATATAATAATTTACTAGATTTTTAAAACAATATACTATAGTTTTTAATAAGTAATTGTATGCTTAGATTTTAAAAAATTTATTAAAACAGTTTATTAAAACAGTTTATAGGAATAGCTATGAAAAATATTTACTCAACGCCATTTTATGCAAATATTATAAAAAATTTAGAAATAGCAGGAATGGTAAATGACACTAAAAATGCCACAATACAAAGATTAAAATTTCCAAAAAGATGTATTGTTGTTTCAATTCCAGTGCGAATGGACAGCGGTGAAATTAAAATTTTTGATGGCTATAGAGTTCAACATAGCCAAACACTAGGGCCATTTAAAGGTGGTATCCGTTTTCACAAAGGGGTAAACCTTGCAGAAGTTGTGTCTTTGGCATCTTTGATGACATTAAAAAATTCATTACTAGGCCTTCCTCTTGGAGGTGCAAAAGGTGGCGTTGCTGTTGAGCCAAAAAATTTATCTAGAGGTGAATTAGAAAGATTAACTAGAGGATTTACCTCTGCAATTGGCCCATTTATTGGCCCTGACAAAGACATTCCCGCACCTGATGTTGGGACAGATTCTCAAACTATGGCATGGATGCTTGATACATATTCAACAGAATCTGGATTTTCGCAAACAGGAATTGTAACTGGAAAACCTTTGGCAATTGGAGGCTCTAAGGGGAGAGAAGCTGCCACTGGATTGGGAGTTGTTTTAAATATACAAAAAGTGTTAGAAAAACAAAATAAATCTGCAGAAGAAAGCAGTTTAGCTATTCAAGGCTTTGGTAAAGTTGGAATGCACGCAGCTATTGAGGCTCATAAAATTGGTTTAAAAGTTGTATCTATAAGTGATATTTCAACTGCCCTGTATGATGCCAATGGATTAAATATTCCAGAACTTGTAGGATTTGTTAAAAAAAAGAATTTATTAAAAGACTATGATTCTGCAAAACAAATTAACAACGACGAACTTTTAACTTTACCTGTGGATATTTTAGCACCATGTGCATTAGATGGCGTTATTAATTCTGACAACATGGACAAAATTAAAGCTAAAATTATTGTTGAAGGGGCTAATGGCCCAACGACATCAAAGGCAAGTTCTTATTTGTTTAAAGAAAAAAAAGTTATTATTATCCCTGATATTTTAGCAAATGGAGGCGGAGTTATTGTTAGTTATTTTGAGTGGGTTCAAGATATTGTTTGGTTATTTTGGTCAGAAGAAGAAGTAAAATCAAAATTAAAAATGATTATAGACAGATGTTTTGACAGAGTTTGGGACTGTGCTAAAAAACATTCTGTAGATATAAGAACTGCAGCAATTGCAACAGCTTTAAAAAGATTAGAAAAAGCTATGCTATTGCGAGGGCAAATTTGAAGTTTTGGCTATATTTACCTGCTAATATTAGTCACAAACTATCAGCTTTTGGAATAAAACTTTATTCTTTTTTTTGTACAAAAAAAAAATTAAAATATAACAGCTTAACATGGAAAAATTTAAATTTTTTTAACCCACTAGGTATTGCAGGCGGTGTTGATAAAAATGCAGAACTATTAAAACAGTGGCCTAAGCTAGGTTGTGGTTTTATTGAAGTTGGAACAGTAACTCCCCTTCCACAAAAACCTAATTCTGGAAAAATTATAGATCGAAATAATAAAGAGCTTTCGTTATGGAACTGCATGGGGTTTCCAAACAAAGGATTGTGTCATTTACAAAAACAATTAAAAAAACATAAGCAATACCCTATTCCTATTTTAATTAATATTGGCAAAAATAGAGAAACTGATTTAAAAAATGCCTATACAGATTATATAAAATGTATGGATCAGTTACAAAATTATGCAGATATTTTTGTAATTAACATTAGTAGTCCAAATACAGAAAATTTAAGAGATTTATTTTTAAAAGATAATTTAAAAATATTTTTACAAAACTGCTTACAAAATAAAATAAAACCAACATTATTAAAAATTAGCCCTGATTTATCACAAACAGAATTAGAGCATGTTTTAAATGTTTCATGTATTGTTGGGATTGATGGATGGGTGATTTCTAATACTACTAAATCTTTAAATCCAGAATTAAACTTTCCTTTAAATAAGGGAGGGATTTCTGGGCAAGCTTTAGAAGAAAAATCCAAGCTTCAGCTAAGGCATAGCATCGAGCATTTAAAAAAAATTAATAAAAGAGAAAATAAACTAATTATTTCTGTTGGTGGAATTAATTCTGCCGATAAAATTAAAGAGCGCTTAAGCATTGGTGCAGATTTAGTGCAAGTTTACAGTGCTTTAGTCTTTCAAGGTCCTTCATTTTTTAAAAAAATATACAAAAATATAAAAAAACCTTTATTATAAAATTATATGTGGCCTTATAAAAAAAAAATTATTCCAAAAAAACTTCATATATGCATGATTGCACAAAAATTTCCTATATTGGGGATGGCAGGTGCTCATAGTTTTTTATGGCCAATTGCAAAAAAAATGGTAAGCCTTGGGCACTCCGTTAGTGTAATCTCTTGGAAGAACTCACAAAATAAAACTTATTTAGATCAAGATGGTGTTCGTGCTTATTTTTTAGGACATATTTACGAAAAAGCCTCTTTAAGCAATTTTTCAGAACTTTGTCATAAACAATTTTTGCAATTACATAAAATTCAAAAATTTAATATCGTGCATAGCATAGATAAAACAGGAATTTTAATTGCTCAAAATAAAAAATTATATAAAACTCCTATAATTTTTGATATAGAGGCTACTGCAATATCGCAGTATTTGTTTTTAGCATCTTTAAGCCAAGATAATGTTAGAAATTTTATAAAAATACATTTTAATTTACTTTATAGATTTATAGTTAATTTTTTTAAACAAGATAGAAATATTTTAAAACAAGCTAGTGCAATTTTTGTAAGCAGCACGCTGCAAAGAAGTATTTTAGAAAGATATTTTTTATTTCCAGATTATCACACCTACTTAGTCCCTTATGGAGTTGATGTTCATGATTTTTCTTTGCAATCTAAATCACCTATTTTACAACAAAAACTTTTAATACCAAAACAGGCTAAAATTCTTTTAACTATTAGTAATATGTCAGAGCTAACAGGTATTACTAGTTTGCTAAAAGCATTTTCAAAAGTGGCAATTAAAAAATCTAGCACTCGTTTAATTATTATTGGCAATGGCCCTAATTATCAAAATATTCAAAGGCTTGTTTTAGATTTGGCATTAGGGGATCATGTAATTCTTTTAGGTCATATTCCAAATTTAGAGCTTATGGACTATATTGCTCTTTCTGATATTTTTATAAGTTTAACACCTCACTCTTCAGGATTTGATCCAAATTTAATTAATGCCATGGTACAAAAAAAAATTGTGATTGGGGCAGATATTAATCCTATATCGTCTTTGATACAAAATAATATTAACGGATTTTTAACCAAGCCTTCTGATATAAATACTTTAGGAAAACACCTTATTGCGTCTGTTTTTGACACTCAACCAAGTCTTGAATTAGGAGAAAAAGCGCAAAGCACTGTTCATAAATTATTTAATCTAGACACTATGGCCAAGCAAACTTTGGATGCTTATTATAGCGTTTTAAAAAAACGACCTTTATAAACAATAAATTACTAACTAAAGACTAGAGTTTTTTTGATTTTCTTTTGATCATCTATGTATTCTCAAATAGTATAGGGTTATGAAGAAATCTATTACTAAATCAGATCTTACAAAAAAGTTAGCTCAAAAATCTAATATTACTTATGTGAAGGCTGATTTAATTGTAAATAGCATTTGTCAAAAAATGACAGAGTCTCTTTTACAGGGAAGACGCATTGAAATACGGGGCTTTGGTAGCTTTATTATTAAACACTACAAAGCTTATCAAGGAAGAAACCCAAGAACAGGCGAATTAATTCAAATTGCAGAAAAAAAACTTCCATTTTTTAAAGTCGGAAAAGAGCTTAGAAATAAATTAAATACTGATTAAAAATCTACTTTCTTGACAAAAAAAACACTTCTGGTTACATCTACATGTAAATCAAGGAGATGAAATGAAAAAAACAAGAATTAAAAAAATTACTACAGAATTATTTTCATTAATTAACAATAAAGAAGCTAAAAAAGAAATTCAAAAAATTTCAAAAAACTTTGAAAAAATTAAAAAAAATTTAGAAAAAGATTTTCAAACAAAATCTAAAAAAATAAAAAAACTATTTAAAGAAACTCACAATTTAAATATAGGCCCTATACAAGCTACTTTTATTCCTTCTAAAGTATACAAAAAAATAACTAAAGAAGCAGAGCAAGCTTACAATAAAGGCAATGCAGAAATAAACAAAATTTTAAAATTATCTAAAAAAGAAACACAAAATAAAATTAATAAAGCTATGGCTATACAAGACTTAGTAGATTCTAAAGTTACAAGCTTGATGAACAAATTAACAAAGACTACTAAAAAGAAAACTTCTAAAAAATCTTCTAAAAAGAAAACTACTAAAAAGAAAACTTCTACAAAGAAAACTACTAAAAAGAAAACTACTAGAAAAAAAACTTCTAAAAAATCTTCTAAAAAGAAGACTACTAGAAAAAAAACTTCTAAAAAAAGAAAATAATTTTATAAAAAATAATGATACCTAGGCACATAGGCCCAAGCACTAAAGAGGCCAATCAAATGTTAGAGCAGGTAGGCTGCTCTTCTTTAGAAAAATTAATTAAAGATAGCCTTCCAAAAGAAATTTTATCTTTATCTGGTGATAAAAATAGTTTATCAGAAATAGAATTTTTAAAATACGCTAAACATATTGGATCTAAAAATGAAGTATGGCGTAATTTTATAGGCCAAGGTTATTACCAAAGCTTTTTACCTACAGTTATACAAAAAAATATTTTATCTAACCCTAGTTGGTATACCGCCTACACTCCCTATCAAGCAGAAATATCTCAAGGCAGGCTTGAAGCTTTATTTAATTTTCAAACTATGGTTACCGAACTTACCGGAATGGATATTTGCAATGCATCTTTACTTGATGAGGCAACCGCTGCTGCTGAGGCAATTAGCATGGCCTGGAATATTGCACGACAAAAAAAGCATAATGTGTTTATTGATAAATTTATTTTTGCTCAAAGCCTTGCTGTAATAAAAACTCGTAGTAAAACTTTGGGAATAAAATTAATTATTGATGATGTTAAAAATGTAAATAATTATGATGAAGATTTTTTTGCAGTATTAGTTCAAAATCCAAACTCTAAAGGCGAAGTAAATAATTTACAAAATTTAAAAACTTCTTTTAAAGATAAAAATACTTTATTACTTTTAGGAGTAGATTTATTAAGCTTAAACTTATTAAACTCGCCATCTAAGTGTGAAGCTGACATAGTTTTTGGAACTACTCAAAGATTTGGATTGGCATTGGGTTTTGGAGGCCCTCACTCTGCATTTATTTCTTGCAAAGGCCAACACAAAAGACAGCTTCCTGGAAGGTTAATTGGTTTATCAAAAGATAAATTTGGAAATCCGGCTTTAAGAATGGCATTACAAACCAGAGAGCAACATATACGAAGAGAAAAAGCTACGAGTAATATTTGTACTTCGCAAGTTTTACTTGCCGTGTTGTCTTCGATGTATGCAGTTTATCATGGACCAAAAGGTTTAAAAAATATTGCAACAAATATTCATACTAAAACTAAACAATTAGCGTCTCAAATTACAAAATTAAATTATACAATAAATAATACTTATTTTTTTGATACATTAAATATTTCTGTTACTGAAGAGGATCAAAAAAATATAAAAATTCATTTAGCCAAGCACAAAGTTAATTTTTATTTTCCAACAAATACTCAGGTACAAATTTCAATAGACGAGTTAATTACAGAAAAAGAGATGGAAGAAATTTATCATATTTTTGCAAAAGAAAGCTTTGCTAATGGGCGTGGCGAAAAACTTATGTTTGACCAAAAACACCTCCCAGTCAGCAAAGAATATAAACAAATTTTATTAAATACTATTACTAAAAATTGGGACTGGAGTAATGAGTTACAAAGAACTGATTTAGTTTTACAACAAAAAGTTTTTAATTCGCACCACTCCGAAACAAAAATGATGAGATACATTAAGTTGTTAGAAAAAAAAGACTTAGCTTTAAATCAATCAATGATTCCATTAGGCTCTTGCACTATGAAGTTAACATCTGCAACTTCGCTTGAGCCAATGATGTGGCCGGAGTGGAGTAACTTACATCCTTTTGCTCCTTTAAATCAGGCGGCTGGTTATTTACAAATGATTAAAGAATTAAAAACTATGTTGTGTGAATTAACAGGACTTGATGCTTGTTCTGTTCAGCCAAACTCTGGAGCCCAAGGTGAGTTTGCAGGTTTATTAACTATTGCAGCTTATCATAAAAAAAATAAACACTCTGACAAAAATATTTGTTTAGTTCCGCAATCTGCTCACGGAACTAATCCGGCAAGCGCTAATATGGCCGGAATGAAAGTAGTTATTATTAATTGCGATGACAAAGGTAACATTGATGTTAATGATTTAAAAACTAAAGCTGAAAAATATAAAAATACTTTGGCTGCATTAATGATCACCTACCCCTCAACACATGGAGTTTTTGAAGAAAGCATTATAGAAATTTGTAAAATTATACATGATAATGGTGGGCAAATTTATTTAGATGGCGCAAATATGAATGCTTTAATTGGAATTTCTAAACCTGCACTTTGGCCAATTGATATTTGTCATCTTAATTTACATAAAACTTTTTCTATACCTCATGGAGGTGGAGGTCCAGGGGTTGGGCCTATTTTAGTTCGTAAACATTTGCAAAGTTTTTTACCTTCACACCCCGTGCATAATCCAAATGTGTATGATGAAGATTTTGTTGAAGATTTTGTTGAAGATTGTTTTGAAGATTGTTTTAAGAATTGCGTGAGTGCTTCGCCGTGGGGAAGTGCTAGTATTTTAACTATTTCTTGGGCTTATTTATTGATGTTGGGCTTTGAGGGTGTAAAAAAATCTACAAAAATAGCAATTTTAAATGCTAATTATATGGCTAAAAAATTATCAAAACATTTTACTATTTTATATACAGGAAAAAATAATTTTGTAGCTCATGAATGTATTATTGATTGTCGTGATTTTCCAGAAAAATATAATGTAAATATTGAAGACATTGCAAAAAGATTAATGGATTATGGTTTTCATTCTCCAACAATGGCATGGCCAGTTCCTGGAACTTTAATGATTGAGCCAACAGAAAGTGAAAGCAAAGAAGAGATGGATAAGTTTATAGAAGCTTTGTCTAATATAAAAATAGAAATTAAAAAACAACC
>JAAGOD010036054.1_pt1 | contig 72091 bp, 65 predicted proteins | sample 8389681 | NCBI WGS metagenome assembly JAAGOD01 (sample SAMN13964374, study PRJNA552185) | sponge metagenome | biome: deep-sea hydrothermal vent fields; feature: spots directly above weak diffusing fluid; material: seawater and sediment | host: Tedaniidae sp. KZ-2020 ... | reverse complement strand
TCCATAAACTTGCTCTACAATATCTGCTTTTGTAATAGTAAGCTCTTTAGAATCATCAATCATAAAAACCTCTGTTATATAAAAATTCTAACAAAGGCTTGAATATATTCAAGATTTTTCATAAGTCTGGCCTTAAGTAAAGGCCGTATTAGCTATAATTACCTAATAAAAAAATTTAAAAAGTGCTTTATATTAGCTGGAAACCACATATTTCCTGCGTGACCACCTGTTGGATAAATAAGAATTTTATTCTTTAAAATAGATTCTAAAAATTTTAAATCTTTTTTTGCATTTTTTAACAATATGTCATCTTGGTTATGTTGAATAAAAACATTAGAAGAAGATTTTAAAAATCTTTTTAAAGAATATATGCTAGAACGATATATAAATTTTCTCTTATTTAATCTATATTCTTTTTTAGAATAAAATGGATATAAAAATTTATTTATATATTCTAAAAACCCAACTTTGTAAGAGTAAATATTAAAATTATAAGAGTCTACAGTTTTTATATTTGCATATAGGCCTGTTTTATTAACTGCCTCTACAGATCCTAAATACGATGTTAAATCTTTTCTAAACTGATACCCAATTAAACCCATCGATTGTTTTTCTGTGTATGGATAATTTTTTAATATAAAGTCTAATAAATTTGTGCCTTTTGGTTGATCTAATATTTTAAAGTATAAGCTTGTTCCTCTTTGTATTAAAATTTCTTTTTGTTTTACAGTATATTTCTTCCAGCTATTATAAGCTTTGTCCAAAACATTACCAGCTTGATGCACACTAAATGGAGGGTTAATAGCAACTACGGTTTTAAAATTAAAAAAGCCTTCTTTTTTATCTTGCTTAGCTAAAAATAAACTTCTTAATCCTCCAGCACTATATCCTGCAATTGATATATCTGAAAACTTTAAACCCATAGACTGAGCTTTGCGTAATGCCTCTTTCATAAGTTTACTATAGTTTTTTATATCATTAGGAAAATCTCCTAATTCAATATTTTTATTTGCAGTTAAAGCAAAGTGCCAAAAAAGATGATCTGGCATTGCAATAACATGAAATCCCATTTTGTGGTGAAGGTAGTGAGACAAAACTCTTACATTTCCACTTGATGCAAATGCACCAAAGCCTCCAAGAACAAAAACCAAAGGTCTTGTCTCGTATTTGTGTAACAATAAACCTGCACTAGGAATATTTCTGTTTGATCTGTCTCGGTGGTTTCCTAAAAAAATATCTTTATAAGGTGTGTAGGGAATTGTAGATCCAGATAAAGACCCAAGAGTTGTGGACATATACCTTTTAGCAAAAGGATATTTATAATTTTTTATTCTTTTTGAAAAAGCTGTGTTTTGAAAACATATAATAATTAATAAAATCAAATACTTCATTCTAATCCTTTATTCTAAATTTAATGATATTTAAGTGGAAATTATATAAAATATGTGCAATATGCAAGCCTTTATAATAAGCTTTAATTATATTAAATAAGTTACTGTTATTAATAGAGTTTTTTAAATTTTATTATTTATAATAAAAGCAAAATAATAACTAAAATTTTAATTAACTGGAGGGGATTTCCACTCCCAGTTTGTCTGATAAATTTTTAAAAATATTAGCCTGAAGTAATTGCAGGTCTTCTTCTGAATAAGTTTTTTCTGAATTTTGCATAACTAGTCTAAAAGTAATAGATAACTTTTCTTTATCTTTTGGTTCGTAAATGTCAAAAACTCTACAAGAAATACAATCTTTGCCTGCAACTTTTTTTATTAATTGATTAATATCCTCTGATAATAAAGTTTTTAAACACAGTACTGATAAATCTCTTGTAACTGATGGATACTTTCCTGTTAAAATATTAGAGTCACATATTGTTGGCGCTAAATTAAATAAGTCTGTGTTAAATTCTGCTAAAGCAACATTTAATCTAATTTTATGTTTTTGCAAAAGCATTGGGTGAAGGTCTCCTAAATAACCAACAAGCTTTCCTCTTATTTGTAGCGCCAAAGATCTTTTTGGATGTAAAAAATCTGGGCACAAATTTAAATCTTTTATAACCTTCCACTTAAAAGAAATATTTAAAGATTTTAATAAACTTTCTACTCTTCCTTTTAGCTCAAACACCAATGGTGATTTTGATTTATCCCATAAAGTTTCTTTATTTCCCCAAGAAATAAGGCTAAGAAAATTTTGTTCATTATAATTATTTTCTTGCTTGTTAAATACTGTTCCAAGTTCAAATAAATTTCCTAATTTTTGATTATGATTATAGTTATGTATTAAATTTTGAAACAAACCTGGCAACAAACTAAGTCGCATAACATTTAAATCCCCACTTAATGGGTTTAAAACAGAAACTGGATCACCGCCCATATAAGTGCTATATTTTTTTAAATCTTTTGTTTTGTGTAATAAGTCAAATTCTAAAAATTCTTTTTGAAAAATAGAATTTGTAAAGTGATAATTAATTGCCTGCAATAAGCCAGCATTTTTACATAAATTTGCAAGTCTTGTATTTTGTAAATAATAATCATTATGTTTACCAGGGCCGCCAGTAAATGATGGAAGAACTTCTGGAATTTTATCATAACCATTTAGTCGCGCATACTCCTCTAATAAATCAACAGGTTGACATAAATCTTTTCTAAATATAGGAGCTACAACTTCACGACTTTCTGATGAAGAAACTTTTAACTGACACCCAAGTGCCTTAATCCATTTATCAAAATCTTTCATATTTACAGAGTAACCTAGTTTATCTTCTAAAAAATTTTGAGTAATGTTTATTTTTTCATTATTTATTTGTGGAGGCTTATGATAAAAAATATCTTTTTCAACTTCGGCTTGTGCTAAATCTTTAATTAATTCACAAGCTCTGTTAAGTGCTTGTAATAATATTGACGAATCCGAACCTTTTGAAAAACGATCAGATGAATCTGTTTGTATTCCAAAAACTTTTGCTGTTTTTCTGATATCTGATGGACTAAAATAAGCAGATTCAATAAAAATATCTTGTGTATCTTTATTAACTCCAGAATCTAAACCTCCAATAATACCAGCCAAAGCTATAGGAGATGATTCGTTTGCTATAATTAGCTCCCCTCCCTTAAATTCAATATTTTTATTATCTAAAGTAACTAAGCTTTCGCCTTTTTTAGCTTTGCGAATATTAATTTCTTTATTAACTTTTTGTAAATCAAACGCGTGCATGGGTTGCCCTAGCTCCCACATAACAAAATTAGTTACATCAACAACATTGTTAATAGACTTTACTCCAACAGAGGCTAGTCTTTGCTTAAGCCATTTAGGGCTTTCTTTAATTTTTACATTTTTAACAACGCAGCCTGAATATCCTAAATTTAAATTAGACTTTTCAATTTTAATAGGAAATGCAGAAAATTTATCACTAATAGTTTTTGCAGGAAAATCTTTTTTTAAAGTTTTGTCTAATACGCAAGACAGCTCTCTTGCAATTCCAAAGTGACTTAAACAATCTGTTCTATTTGGAGTTATATTAATATCAAATATACTGTCACTTAAATTTTTATAGTCGCTCCAATTTTTACCTTCTTGTAAACTTTCTTCTTTTTTTAAATCTTCTTTTTGTAAAATTAAAATACCATCCATTGTTTTATTTAAACCTAGCTCTTCTTCTGAACAAAGCATTCCGCAGCTAAGCTCTCCTCTTAATTTACTTTTTTTAATAAGAAAATCACCTGGCAAATTAGCACCTGGAAGAGCTGCAACAACCCAATCTCCCTCTTTGTGATTTTTAGCTCCACAAACAATTTGCAAAGTTTCTGCTCCAACTTTTACTTGGCAAAGGCTAAGCCTGTCTGCATTTGGATGTGCTTTTTTTGTAATAATTTTAGCAACAACAACATTCTCCCAAGCTTTTTTTTGATCTTCTATCCCCTCTACTTCTAAACCAACATCAGTTAACTTTTTTCCAAGCTCGTTTGAGTTTGATTTAAAATTATCAAGGTCAATGTATTCAGACAACCAGTTAAAAGAAATTTTCATTATCTACCTAAGTGTTATTTTTATATTTTTTATTATTTAAATTGAGATAAAAAACGAATATCATTTTGATTAAAAAAACGAATACTTTTTATTCCGTATTTTAAAATAGCCATTCTTTCTATTCCAAAACCAAAAGCGTATGCTTGCCAATCAGTTTCGTTATTTTCTGTATCTTTATTTACATTAGATAATTTTAACACTTTTGGATTAACTAAACCGCATCCGCCAATTTCAATCCACCCAGTTTGTCCACACAAAGAGCAGCCACTGCCCATACATGAAGAGCATTGACAATCTACCTCGGCAGAAGGTTCTGTAAATGGAAAAAAACTAGGTCGAAATCTGGTTTTTAATTCTTTTCCAAAAAATTCTTTTACAAAAAAAGACACAGTGCCTTTTAAGTTTGCCATTGATACTTTTTTTTCTACAAGCAGCCCTTCTATTTGATAAAAATTTGGTGAATGCGAAATGTCACTGTCTGACCTAAATACAGAACCAAGTCCAATAATTCTTAAAGGTGCTTTTTCTGTTTCTAAAGTATGAATTTGTATTGGGCTGGTGTGGGTTCGCAATACATGATTATCGTCAATGTAAAAAGTGTCTTGCATGTCACGGGAGGGGTGATCTTTTGGGATATTTAAAGCTTCAAAATTATAGTAATCTTTTTCTATTAAATTTCCGGTGCGAACAGAAAATCCTAATCTGGAAAATATATTTACAATATTTTCACTAACTTTTTGTATTGGGTGTAATGCTCCTGTTTCAATTTCTTTTCCTGGGAGGCTCATGTCTAAATATTCTTGATCTAACTTTTTGTTTAAATCTATTAAATCTAATTTGGTTTTATATTCTGTGTAAGCTTCTTCTAGTAATTTTTTTTTTACATTTATCAAGCTTCCAAACTTAGGCTTGTCTTGGTTTGGCAATTTAGACATTAGTCCCATTAATAATGAAAGTTTTCCTTTTTTTCCAAGAAACTCTACTTTTAAATCATATAAATTTTTGCTAGAAGATGCTGCTTTAAATACCTTTAAAGATTCTTCATAAATAACTTCTATTTGTTTTGATAAATCTGAGATATTCATATTCTGAGGTTAACTCTCCATAGCCTTGGAATCAACTATATAATTTTATAATAATTTTTTTATTAATTCGTAGGCCTCTCCGTTAAGCCATTTTTTAGTTCCTATAATTTTGGTTACTACTTTTAAGTTTTTATCTAAAATTAAAGTTTCTGGCAATTTGATAATTTTAAATATTTTTTGTGTAATTTTAGAATTTTTATCCCAAACTCCATAAACAAATTTAAAGCTATGTGGATATATTTTTTTAAAATTTTGTAAAAAAGTTACAGCTTTATTTTTACTAAAATCACTAGAAATAGCTATCACAACCAATTTTTTTTTAAATTTTTTAGATAATTTTAAAATAGCTGGAAATTCTTCTTTACATGGTTCACACCAAGAAGCCCAAAAATTAATTACAACAACTTTATTTTTAAAATCTTTTAATAAAAATTTTTTTCCATTTAAAGACATAAGACTAAGATTGTGTAAATTAAAGAATAATTTTTCATTATTAATTTTATTAATGCTTGAATAACTAGATTTGCTTGAATTAGATTTTACCCAGCCTAAAGGCAGCACTCCTGCTGAATCTAGACCTAATATGCCAATAATAATAAATAAAAATAACACTACTGTTTTTAACATAAAGCCAACCTCTACTTTAATCAAGAAAAGGTCAATAAATTATAATTACATATTACAAAAAAAGAATCTTTGTAACACAATATTATTGATAATAGTTACAATAAAGCTAGCTAAACAATATGAAAGAGGACGAAAATGAAAAAAAATATTCAAAATTTTAATATAGTAATATTTATGTTAATTGCTATTTTTATTAATGTTAGTTTAGCTCCTACAAATAGTATTGCAAAAAGTATCGCGCCTAATAGTGTTGTTTTTTTACAATATCATAGAATTGGCGAAGAACATATTCGCAAAAGATCTAGCGGAAGAATTTGGACAAATATACAAGAATTTCAATTTTTAAATCATTTAAAATATCTTGATAAAAAAAATGTTAAAGTTAATGTTTTTAAAAGAGACACTTACTGCAACAGTATAGAATCTAAATATATTAGCGATGCTCACTCCAAAACAGAAAAAGAAAAAAATATAAAATACAGATCAAAAAAGCGAGCTGCCTATTTAGCAAAAAAGAAAAAACAAAATAAAAAACCAGGGTCTGCTTGGCGAGACTGTGTAATAAAAAAAGATACAGATAATTACAAAAAACCAAATTTTGATTTTTCTGTAATTCCTATGCAAAAAGCTATTTATCATTTAAGTAATAAAGAAAATTTTGATTCTAATTCTGTTGTTATAACGGTAGACGACCCTTATAGATCTTTTTATACATACGGATTTAAACACTTAAAAAATAAAAATCTTCCTTTTACTTTTTTTATTAACACAGACATTGTAGATAAAAATAATCATAAATCACCTAAAGGAAAAAAATTAGGCATTTTAACATGGGATGAATTACGAAAAATTTCTGAATACAAAGGTACAACTATTGGCTGCCATACAGCAGATCACAAACATATGGTTGAAAAAACAGAAGAAGATAATTTTTTAAATATCATTAAATGTATTACAAGAATTAAAGAAGAATTAGGAATTAGCACTAATACATTTTCTTATCCTTATGGTGAAAGTACAGAACATTTAAGAACAATGATTGCAAATATATCTCCAAGCTATATTAAATCTATGAGAAATAAATATAAAAGTATTGATAATTTTGTGACAAAAACTATTAATAAAAATTCTTCTGATTTTTTTAATGATTTTAAAATTGATGCAGCTTTTGGACAGCACTCATCTCCTGCTTCATTTATTCCTAAATCTGCAAATATAAAAAATTCTTCATTGGCGTCTAGCCCTTCTGATTTATACAATATTCCTAGATTTGCATTAAATGAAAAGTACGGAGCAATGAAGTCTTTTAAAGATAAAGTTTCAAGTGTTGGAATGCCAATTATTGATATTAAGTTTAATAATTTACAAGAAGATAATTTATTTTTAAAAAAATCAGAAGAATCTTCTTTTAAAGAATTACATTTTTCTTTGGCAAAAGGTATTATTAGATATTCTTATTTAAATGCATGTTATGTTTGGAATAAGCCTGTTAAATTAAATAAAAAAGGATTGCATTCATTAACTAGTAAAAGTTATTCAGATAAAATATCTTTTAAGCTTTCTATTAATAAAATATATAATAGATCAAGAAGAGAAAGAATTAATTGTACATTTGCAAGAAAAGATAACAGATTTTATTGGTTTGGATTACAATTTGCAAAATATTATAGAAGAGAGAACAGAAATCACAAGCCATCTTTGTTGCCTGATTATCTGTTAAGCTATTCTTATAATAAATCTACAAGAGGTGTTTCTAGTGTAAAAAATTATAATACTTTTTTTAAATCACCAAGTATCGGAGAATGGTTTCATATTAACAATCCTTTAAAATAAAAATGACTAAAGAAGATTTAAAGCAAAATATTTATAATGCATCTTATTTAACAGGAAAATTTTTACTTAGATCAGGGCAATACTCTTCTGAATATTTTGATAAATATAGATTTGAATCAGATCCTTTTTTGTTAAAATCAGTGGCAAATGAATTAAAAAATTTAATTCCAAGTAATACAGACATTTTAGCAGGACTAGAAATGGGAGCTATACCTATTGCCGCAGCAATTTCTATGGAGTTAAATTTACCATGTGTATTTGTCAGAAAAGAGGCTAAAAAATACGGAACTAGCAAAATTATAGAAGGCATAGATATAAAAGACAAAAATGTTTGTATCATTGAAGATGTTATTACAACTGGAGGCCAGGTCTTATTAAGTTTAGAAGATTTACGAAAAGATGGAGCAAGAGTTAATACGGTTGTTTGTGTAATTGACAGAAGCATATCGCCTATACAAAAATTTGCTGACAAAAATTTACATATAAAAAGTTTATTTACAAAAAAAGATTTTGATAGTTGTAAATAAAATATTTAAATATTTTATTTACAAGCTTTGGCTTATTTATTTAATAGTAATTTAAGAAATTTTCTTCTCCAGCTTAATGCTTTTAAAGTGTCTTTTGCTTTTCCATTAAATATCCATGTTACTAGCAACTCTTCTTTTTTTCCAGCTTTAACAAATCCAGAAAATGCAACAACTGCATTTAGCAAGCCAGTCTTTCCCCTAATAGATTGATTAGGCTTAACAAAATTATAACTTTTTAAAGTTCCGTCTACACCTGCTAAAGAAAAAGCACTTAACAGCTCTGGTGAGTACTTGTGATTTTTTATATATTTTAATAGTTTTAATATAGTACTAGCTTTTAATTTATTTTTTCTAGATAAGCCAGAAGGATTAAAAAAATAAATACTTTGATCTCCCCTGCCTATTTTTTGAAAAGTTTTTTTAATTCTTAAGTTATAATTACTAAACTGAGAACTTAGCATATCTGTAATATAATTATTAGAAAACTTTAACATATCAGAAATTAACAAAGGCAGAGGTTTGCTTTTTACTTCTGCTATTTTTTTATATTTATATAAATCTGTATTATTAAAATTTTTAATTTTTATTTTTCCCTTAATACTAATGCCTTGTTTTTTTAAAAAGATGCGTAGATAACTACCTAGCCACAGCTCTGGATTGCTTATATTTTTATACGCAATAAAGTCTTTTGATTTTGTTCCAATAACTCCACTAAGAATTAATATATTTTTTTTATTTTTAATAAGTCTTTTAATGTGAATATTGCTTCTTTTGCCAGCTACACTTTGTATATTGTTTCTTATTTTTAAAAATTTTGTTTTATATGGGTCAATAATAATATTAGCCTTTCTTCCTGCAGAAGAAGCCCTTACTTTAAGACTAAGGCTGTTCCAATTAAAAGAGCTTGGTGAAATTAAAGCTTCGTAAGCTCTGTCTCCCCTAGGCCTTTTATTATCTTTTTTAATATTGTATTTAAAAAATTTTTTAAAAATTACAAGATCGCCTTTTATTGTTATAATATTTGAATGAGAAAATATTCTTACTAAATTCCACATAGATTCCGAAACAAAAGCAGGATCTCCACCTCCGTTAAAATAAAGACTTCCGTTTAATTGGTTTTTTATTATATTACTAGATTTTTTTTTCAATAAAGAGCTAGTAAATTTTTTTTTAATTCCCCATTCATCTAAAGCTGCTAAGGCTATAACTATTTTATTTAAAGAGGCTGGTGTAAAATATTTTTCAGCATTATGATTAATACTAAATGACTCAATAGGGTTTTTAGACTCAATTGCAAATGACAAATTAGATGGATTAATTTTATTTTTAGTAATAAATTTTTGTATTTTTTTATCTAAGCTTTTTTTTGTCCAATAAAATCCTGGATTTGGTAAATTAATAAACTGAGCATTTGTTATAACAGAAAAAAGTAAAAAGCTAAAAAATAAAATGGTACGGATAGGGAGACTTGAACTCCCATGGTGTTGCCACCGGTGGATTTTGAATCCACTACGTCTACCAATTCCGCCATATCCGCACATAGGTTATAGTTTTATTAAATTTTGGTTTGTATAAATTTGTAAATCCTTGCTGTGGCTCTTAAGCCAAGACTGCATTGCCACCTGCTGTCTTTGCCGTGCAAACCATTTATTTAGCATATTAAAAGAAGCCTTTTTATTTTTTTTAGCCTTTTTAATAGCCCTTACATAAATTAAATAATAGGAGGATTTATGAAAAATTAATTTATTTACAAAAGTTTTGGACCTAGTGTTTAAAATATTTTTATAAGCTAATTTATTTTGCCCTAATATAGGGAGGTAAGAACTTAGCAAAGAAACTTTATCTGATTTAGATAATTTTATTTTATTCTTTTTTGTCCAGTTTTTAATATTTTTAGAGCTACCCGTTTTTAATAGCTGTTTAATTGTTGTAACTTTTTTATCAAAAGCCTTAATTAAAGCTGTTTTTTTATTATCTGGTTTTTTAATTTCAAAAAAATCTAAATCAACCTGCATATCTAATAATGAGTCTTTAAGCTTTTGCTCTAAAGTTACAATTTTAGTTGCCTGCCCTATCCAGTTAACAAAATTTTGATAAGCTAAAGATTTTTCTATTTGAGATTCAAAGCTATCTGGAGTTTGTCCAATAGATTTTAACAAAGACTCATAACGAGTTCTTTTAAATTGACCATTTTCTGAAAATGCAGGTGTAGAAACTACCTGATCTATAACAGACCCAGGGGATACATAAAATCCAGATTCTGCCAAAGAAACATAGATTACATTTAGTTGCACCAGTTCATTTAATAATTGCTGTTTTAATCTAGATTGTGCCAATCGTCTTTTTTTAGAAGATTTAGCCTGAATTGATGATTGCCTTTTGCTTGCAGACCTAACAATATTGTTAAAACTGACTGTGCTTACAACTTCGTTATTAACTGACAATGCGATTCCTCTACCAGCTCCCCCTCCCAAAAAAGAAGGAGTTAGTCCAAAAAATGCAAATGCCAAAACAATAACTCCAGAAATTAGCATAAAAATAATTTTTTTCATAAAATCGCCCTTAAGGATTACTTGAATTTTTACTAACCTTTGGTATTTTAAACAATAAGAGCTTTATAATGCAAGAACTTTAAAACTAAAATTTCTATATATTTAAATAAACCTATGCCGTCTATTGTTAAAAGTAAAATTGTCATGTTTAGCCTAGTCTTAATTGTTGGGCTAAGCTTGTATAATTATAAAAAATACTTTCAATCTGTGTTAGACAACACAACATATCATTTTAATAGCAGCTTATCTTTTCTTCCAAGCGTTTTGTATCAAATTCCAATAGGTTTATACAGGGCGATAAAAAAATATAGCTTGCTACTTGCGATTAAAGAAAATAACAGAAAACTTTTAACACAAAATAAAGAGCTATTTATTAAATTGCAAAGTCAGCTAGAAGTACAACAAGAAAATAATAGATTAAAGCAATTGCTTGGTTTAAAAATTACAAAAGATTCAAATTTAACAGTGGCAAAGGTAACTAGTATTGATATTTTTGATCAATACTTATCAATTAATATTAACAAAGGCTTTAATGACGGAATAAATAAATTAAATGGAGTTTTAAGTCACAGCGGAGTTGTTGGAATTGTAAAAAATGTTTACAAACATACATCACAAATTATTTTACTATTGTCTAATAAAATATCTATAGACAGCATTAACCAAAGATCAAGGGCTAGAACTTTAATTACAGGCTATAAAAATGGTTTTTATACTTTAATCTACCCTCAAGAATCTATTCTTTTTTCTGAAAAGCTTAAAAAGGGGGATTTGTTTATTAGCTCTGGATTACAAAAAACTTTTCCATCAGGCTTGCATATTGGAAGAGTTTTTAAAATTACTGAAACAAAACTAAATAAAAACATAATAGTACTAATTAAACCTACGGTTTCTTTTAATACATTAGAAGAAGTTTTTATTGTAAAAAAACCTTAATATGCATTATTTAAAATCTTATTTTTTAATTAGTCTTATTTTATATTTTTGCATTAGCTTGCAAATTATTTTGTGGTTTTATATTTTTCCTTTTTCTCCTGCGCCTCAAATATGGATTAGTTTTTTAGTATATTCGTCACTTTACACTAATAAAAAATCTATACTTGCTATGTCTTTAATTATAAGTTTTTTATTAATGCCTTATACTATTTTTAAAGGATTTCCGCTTTTTTTTAGTATATGTAGCTATGGATATATTATTTTTTATGCCAGAACTTCAATGTTAGCATCTAGTATAAAATCTTTTTTTATATTTTCTTTATTTGGGTTTATTATAATAAAAATATTTTACTCTGCATATAGCACTAGCAGCTTTACTTTTAACTTAGGGCAAGCTTTAAATATGTATAATATTTATATTAGCTTACTTACCGGAATTTTAAGTTTATTATTTTTTTATATATTTAAAAAAATAAAACTATTTGCTGAGATTTCTGATTACTCGCCTTCTACAAATAAAGCAATAGGTCGAATATAAAAATGAGTGCTAATACAAAACATTGGACCAGCAGATATAAAGATTTTTTTATTTATTTAAAAATAGGATTGCTACTATTAACTGCCAGGTTATTTTATCTACAAATTATAAAGGGCGTAGATTTTAAATCTTTTTCTGATTCAAATTATATAAAAATTCAAAATATTGCGCCAACAAGAGGTTTAATTTTAGATAGAAATAATAAACTACTAGTTAAAAATTTATCTACTTATCAAGTTACACTTAGGCCTTCAAACAACAGCTTAGAAAGTCTAAAAAAACTTGGACTGGTTATAGGTATCTCGACAAAAGAAATTAAAAAAATTATTGTATCTTATAAAAAAAATATATCTAGGTATCAAGACATACCCATTAAAAGTCATTTAAATTTAACAGAAATTAATATAATTCAAAATCTTGCACTTAGTTATCCTAATATTGTGTTAAGCCAGCACACTTACAGATATTCTTTAATGAAGGACAATGCGTCTCAATTGTTTGGGTTGGTTAGAAAAAATTCTAATAAAAAAAAATTATCTAATGATCATGTAGGAGAAAGTGGTTTAGAAAAAATTTGGGACAGTGTTTTATTTGGAAAGAACGGTTATAATATTTTAGAGGTGGACTCAAAAGGAAGAGAGTCAGATTCTAAATTTAGTTCTTTTAAACTTAAAAGCGAAGCTGCCACACCTGGTAACAATATTGTTTTAACATTAGATAAAGAAATACAAGATGTAGCATTTAAAAGTTTTAACAGAAAAGATTCGATAGGCCCAAGAACTGGTGCTTTAATTGCAATGAAAACTAATGGAGAAATTATAGCTTGGGTTAGCTCCCCCTCCTATAACAACAATTTATTTTCTAAAAAAATTGAATTTGATTTATGGAATAAATTATCTAAACACCCTGGCAAACCTTTAATTAATAAAGTTTTACAAAACTATTACTCACCAGGCTCAACATTTAAACCTATTGTTGCTTTAGCTGCATTAGAAAAAGAAGTTATAACCGAAGATAGCCTTTTAAACACTCCGTCATATTTAAAATATGGCAACAGGTTTTTTCATAATCACTCTAAAATTAATCATGGAAACATTAACCTTGAAACTGCGTTAGAGATTTCTAACAATGTATTTTTTTATCAATTAGGAATTGATTTAGGAATTGATATCATGTCATATTATGCAAAAAAATTAGGCCTGGGTTTAAAAACAAATATAGCTCTACCTTATGAAAAAAAAGGATTAATTCCTGATAAAAAATGGAAAAAAAAATACACAAACAAAAAGTGGCAAAAAGGCGAAAATTTAGTACATGCAATTGGACAAGGTTATACTTTGGCCACTCCATTACAAATGCTTATTAGTTATAATACTATTGCAACAAATGGTATTGTAGTAAAACCTTTGTTAGTAAAAAGTATTATTAACAATGAAGGAAAAATTTTAAAAAAGTTTAAAACAGAAATAAAAAATAATCTTTTAGAAGAGGGCTTTAAGAAAAAAAATTTTGAAATTATTAAAAAAGGTTTATTTAAAGTAACTAATGGTAAAAGAGGTACTGCTCATTGGTGGAAACTAAAAAATTATAAATTTTCTGGAAAAACAGGAACAGTTCAAATACGATCTTTTTCAAAAAAAAATATATATACAAATTGTCCAAAGCTTCCGTTAAAAGATCGACACCATGGTTGGTTTATAGGTTTTGCGCCTGCTGATAATCCTGTAATTACTGTTGCAGTGTTGACAGAGCATTCATGTCATGGGTCAACTGGAAGTACGCCACTTGCAAGAGATGTAATGCAGGCTTATTTAAACAAATACCCTCCAGAGAAAAATAATTTAAAAATTTTTGATTCTTATAAAAATAAAAAAGGTTTATAATGATTTTACAACAACCTACAACTAATATTTTATATAGATTAAATTTAAAACTAATTTTTACAATTATTGCTTTGCAAATTTTTGGACTAATAGTTTTATATAGTGCCAGCTATAATAGTTTAAAAATAGGTTTAGAAATAATTTTTTTTAAACAGTTAGCTTGGATGTCTATAGGCTGGATTTGTTTTTTTATTTTTACCTTTATACAGCCAAAAGTATTTTTTAAATTAGCCTACCCTCTTTATTTTTTTAATATTTTACTTTTAATTATTACCCTTAAAGAGGGAGTTTCTTTTTATGGCGCAAAAAGATGGTTAAAAATTTTTTCATTTTATTTACAAAGCTCAGAAATAATGAAGTTAAGCATTGTATTAGTTTTGGCAAAATTACTTTCTACTTATAATATAAATAACAAACTTAATTTTAAACAACTTATAAAACCGTTAATATTACTCGTGCTTCCTTTTTTATTAATAATTAAACAGCCAGACTTAGGGACTGCTTTAATTATTTTAAGCATTGGTGCATCTATGTTAATTTTTTTTACATTAGAATATAAAGTAATTATTATAACCGGCATATCAATATTAATTTGCACTCCACTGGCTTGGAATTTTGTTCTTAAGCCTTATCAACAAAAACGAATTATCACCTTTATACAGCCTCATAAAGACCCAAAAGGTATCGGATATAATAGCATACAATCACAAATTGCCATTGGAAGTGGACAAATATATGGAAAAGGTTTTAAAAAAGGAACGCAGTCTCAACTTCATTTTATTCCAGAAAGACATTCTGATTTTATCTTTAGTGTTTTAAGCGAGGAGTTTGGATTTATTGGATCCTGCTTATGTATTTTTTTATTTTTTTTATTATTTTCTATTTGCCTGCAAATAGCGGTCACAAGTTTAAGTGGTTTTTCTAGTTTGTGCGTAATTGGAGTAACTTCTTTTATTTTTTGGCAAGTTTTTATTAACATAGGAATGGTAACAGGAATACTTCCAATAGTAGGAACTCCGTTGCCATTTTTTTCATATGGAGGGTCTAGTATTATTAGTATTAGTGCTGCTCTAGGAATACTTTCTTCTATTTCGTACCATATGCGAATTTTTTAATACAAAATAGCTTAATTAGCTTTTAGCATAGGTTTTTATTTTGCTTTGTAAGCCAAATGAACACTACTCAAAATCCACTTTTATTATTAGCGTCTTTAAGTTGGCATAATATAAATTTAACACCTAAATGTTTTTTAAAACTTTTAAAAGATTATAAAAAATATCAATTTCCTATGTCAGATACATGGAAGTATATTCCTTTAAAATTACAAGAAAAATTAAAAGCAAAGCCTAATTGGTGGCACAACTCTGAAGAACAAATTTTATGGTCTGTAAAATATGGAATCAAATTTACATATCCTGGGCATCACAACTACCCCTCTCAATTAATAATGAATTTAAAACATAGCCCGCTTTTATCTTATATAGGAAGACCTATAAGCCAAGACACTCACCCACTACTTGCTGTTGTTGGAAGTCGCAGGCCTAGTCAAGATAGTTTACATTGGATGGACTCAGTCTTAGGTCCTGTTATAAAAAATAACAACATACATTGCATTAGCGGAGGGGCACAAGGCATAGACCAGCATAGTCATAAAATTAGTATCAGAAACAACGCCCCCACTGTTGCCTTTATACCAACTGGTTTTAAAAATATTTATCCGCAATCATTTAAAAGTTATATAAAAGCTATTCAAAAAAGTGGAGGCAGTGTGGTTAGTTTATTTGCCCCAGATGTTCCTTTATTTAAATACAATTTTCATAAAAGAAATTTATTAATAGCTAGTCTTGCATCACATATCTTAATGATTGTTGGGCAAAAAAAAAGTGGAAGTTTATTAACTGCAAATCTTGGATTACAATTAAATAAAGAAATAGGAACTATACCTCAGTCTCCGTGGAGTATGTTTTCTGGAAATATTGAATTAATAAAACAAGGTTCTCAAATTTTAACAACTCAAGAAGATTTATGCACTTGGCTTAAGGTTTAAAATTGAATCAGTTTTAATGCTTAATAAGCTTTAAAAAGATAGCATTCTTTCAGAAAGTGGCATAACTATTTTTCTTTTACAATAAAGCCATGCACAAATAATTATAATCCATAAATTTGGTATTAAATAAATAAAATGTGCTGTTGCCAATCCTTTTTGCGACCAGCCCAGACACAAAGAATACAGCAGCCAAAACACAGACACAATAAAAAATGCTACAATAGATTGTCCATTTTTTTTAAAAAAATTCATAGGTAAAAGCATCCATGCAAGTAATGAAAAAGACAAACATGCTAAAATTAAATTAATAGATTTATATTTATATATAATTTTTTTTTGTATATTTTTGTAAATCAAATTATCTTTAGCATTTAAATCTAGTAGAGTGTAATATTTTAAATGAGGGTTAACAGATGTAGGCGCTAATGACTGTAAAAGTATTTGTGCTTTGTCAAAAGTATACAAAAAAGGATTTTTAGAATTTAAATTATATGCAGTTCCTTTGCGTATATCTAATATCAGGTCTCTTTTAAGGTTTTCTTTTTTTAAAAAAGTTCGTGATTTTTTAGCAGATATAGATATATTATTTTTTTTATTAGGAAGAAATACAAAAATTTTTTTAAAAAAATCATTAGAAGATTTATCTTTTGCATAAAATAAACTATTTTTAATTCCAAATTGAAACACTTCTGATTTTATATTTTGATATATTGTCATATTAAATTGATTGCGCATTAACTTTAATTTATAAGATGCCATTGGTTTTAAAAAAAAATTAATTTGAATACTAAACAAAAGCACAATGCCTGCTAAAACAATAATTGGATAAAAAAATATTTTTAAGTTTAACATATAACTTAAAAAAAATTCATTATTTACAAAAAGATCATTGTAAACAAAAAGTACTGCAATCAACAAGCTTATAGAAAGCACCGTTGGCAAAAATATAAAAAAATCTACTCCCAAATAAATAATAAAGTCTAAAAAAGACACTCCGTTAGAAATATATTCAAAAAGTTTTAAAATTTCAAAAATATAAAAAACACAACAAAAGATTGAAATAATTAATAAAAATTTTTTTATTAATTTATTAAAAATATACAAAAAAAATTCTGCTTTGGAGCTTTGCAAAAAATTTAACATAAATCTATAGTTTAGAAATATTTTTTAAAATACTCTTTTTTAAGCTAATAATATTTGAGTGATCCCCAATAAAATATATAAATGTTCTGTGCTCTTTAATATATTGAACAAGTAAGTTCTGTTTTTTTTCTCCTTGCAAGAGTCCATACCATGTAATAGAAGATTGCTCTTTTAAGGAAGCTCTTGCGTTTAAAAATTTATCTATAGCCTTTATTTTATTTTGTTTTTTTAAAAAATTCTTTTCTGTAATAATTCCGCCAGAAGGTGAAAGTTGTTTATATACTAATATGCTAAGTTTATTTATCTGCACCTTTTCTGACACTGGAAGATAGTTTTTTAAACTTATTAATTTATAATTTTTATTATCATCTACAGAGTCTATATGAAAATTTGCTAAATTAGAAAAATAAGATTTTATTTGTATTTTTCTGTCAACAGATGACAGTTCTCTTTTTTTCTGCTTTTTTTTAATAACTATTTTAGCTTTAATATTTTTTTGTACTGTATTAACAAAAATATTTGTATTATTTGTTTTTAATTTATAACTAACAACAGCAACTACCAATATAAATACCGATGCTCCAAATTGTATATCTCTTTTTTTTACGCTTTTCTTTTTTTTCTGCAATAAAAGATCGTCTATATTTTGAGTATTTTTAGATATATCTATTGATTCTATATTTTGAATTTTATTAAAAAAATATTTAGCTTCTTCTAAATTTTCTGTAATCTCGCAATACAAAGCTTTGGTTAAATAAATAAAATGATTAAAGTTTAAAATATTTTCTGGAATATTTTTAATATACACCTTCATTCTTTTTTTAATAGCTTGCTTTTTTTTATGTGTAGCTTCTTCTTTATAAGCAACTATTAAAGCCCATAATAAAAACACTTGTTTTTTTGCATATATAACAGATGGATTTTGAATTTTTTCTAACAAGCCAGTTAAATTTTGATTTTGTAATTGGACTATAATTTCATTTTCTAATAACTGCTCTTTAAACTGCTCTTCAAATTTTTCTTGCTCTAGTAAAGATTGATAAGACACTCTCATTTGGTCTTTAGATAATGTGGCGTAAGCTTGTGAAATAGACTTAAATATTTCTTCATAAAGATCTCGCTCTTCTGAAGACGCAAAAAAAGAACAATTATCTGGATGAAACTTTTTAGAAAGACTTCTATAAGCTTGTTTAATATTTGGCTCTGTAGAATCTAGGCTAACATCTAATACTTCAAAATAATTTTTTTTCTTATTATCATTATGAATATTTAACAATTCTGTTTTGCTTAATTGTTTAGATGATGAAAGTGCAACTACATCAAGCAATAAAAATAAATACAAAGTTTTTAATGTTTTAAGCTCAGATTCTGTGCTAAAATCTTTAAGCTGAACACAAGAAGACGACAATCTTTTTTTTATTTTATTAAAGCTGTCTAACATATCTGGGTCGCTAATTGTTTGTGGGAAATTTTCTTTTCTTAAAATTAAATAGTAAGAATTAAATTTTTTTAAAAATCCATGCAACCAGCTATCTGTTAAATTATTAGAAAATCGTATTAAAATACGCTCCCATTCCTCTATTGAAAAATGACCTAATTTACTTTCATTAGATTCTTCTTTTTCTGTCCATTCGCAAGTTATTGGGCTATTGTTAAATAATTTAAAAAATCTTAAAGCTATTTGTAAATTAATAATTTTAAAAATTTCTATTTCTGTAACTAATGACTTTTCTAATAAAAATACTCCAATATTCTTTTTAGCTTCTCTTGCTTCAATACAGTAGTTCTCTATTTGTCCATACTTTAACTGTGTTAATTTTGCCAACAAAACTCCAAATGATGTAGGTTTGTCATTCATTTTTATAAATATAATATTACCTTTGCTGTAATGAATTTCTACTTCTTGAGCATCTGTTTTTATTGTTACAACTCCCGTTGATTTAGTTTTAAAAAAACAAGTTAAATATTCTGGCAAATTATTAGCCGAAAATTTTGTAGGCTTTTTTAAATTATTTATAAACTGATCATCTAAATAATTGCTGCCAATTAAGGCTCTTTCAATATAACTTATATCAGAAGCTTTAATGCTTTCTTTAGTTTCTGATATTTTATTTTTTTTATATTCTTCAAATACCTTAATTAAATTTGCAACTTCAAAAGGTTTAGAAAATACTTTTAAAATTAAAGGATTTGTAATTAAACTATTTTGAAATTCTACATCAGTAAAAATACCAGATATATAAATTATAGGAATTTTAAAATATGAATGTTTTAACAAAGAGGTTGCCCAATCTGACCCATTACCGTTTGGCATAAATAAGTCTATAATTAATAAATCTGGAGAAAAAGTTTTTAATTTATCTTCTGCATCAAAAGAGCTAGTGCAAACTACTGTCTCGTAATTGTAATCTTGTAAGCTTTTAGACAAAGAATCGGCAAATGATTTATCATCATCTAAAATTAAAACTTTACACTTTGTAGACATAATAATAATATCGGAGAAAGGCTTGAAAAACTGAAAATTTTATACTAATCTTAGGTCTAAAAATGGAGTAATAATGCCTACTAAAAACACAACAGATAAAGATTTTCAAACAGATATTTTAGAAAGCAAGGGTCTTGTTCTTGTAGACTTTTGGGCGCAGTGGTGTGGGCCATGCCGAGCCTTAGGTCCTAAATTAGAAGAAATTTCAGAAGAACATAAAGAATCTGTTAATATTTATAAAATTAATATTGATGAAAATACAAAAACACCATCGACATATAATGTAAAGGGTATCCCAACTATGATTTTGTTTAAAGATGGACAAGTTATGGACCAGCTAGTTGGAAATCAAGAAAAAGAAAGTATTTTAAATAAAATAAAAGAACATAAAAGTTAAATTTAAAAAATTATAGATCTAGATTTTCTGAATCTTCACTTTTTGAATCTTTGTTTTCATAATTTTTTTCTTCAGTAGCTTCATTCTCAAAATCTTCTTCTAAATCTGTAGCTTCTGAGCCTGTAGCTTCTGGGTCTGTAGCTTCTGAGCCTGTAGCTTCTGAGTCTGTAGCTTCTGAAATATCATTTTCTAAATTGTACTCTTCTGAAGTAGTATTTTTTGTATTATTTTTTTCTAATATTTTATCTTCCTTGCTGTCACTTTCTAAATTTTTATCACCTAAATTGTCATCATCTAAGTCACCATCTAAGTCACCATCTAAGTCATCATCTAAATCATCGCCATCTAATATGTCTTCTTCAAAATTTTCTTCATCACCAAATTCGTTGTCTATCAAGTTTGTTTTATTATTAGATGACCCTAAGTCACTTGCTTGATCAAAGCTTCCAACTCTGTCTCCTAGTTGAACATCTGAAATAATTTTACTAATTACTGCTGTGGAGGTGTTTTTTTTAATATCTATAATATTAATATAGGCAACAGCCTTATCTCCCCATTGTTTTATTCCACCTCGAGATTTTAAATTTTGATATACTGGCAAAGTATCGCCTATTTTTAAAAATTCATCTGAGCCTACATTTAAATAAACTAAAGAATGTAAACCAAACAGTTCTGGTGAAGGTATGGCCTTTCCTCCGATAATTAAGCCAACCCTAGAAAGCTCTTTGCTGTTGTTAATATTTTTTGAAATAAAAAATTTATTAACTTTTCCATCAATAACAGAGTCTCCTGCGGTAACTGAAAAAAATGATTTCGTAATTTTAGCTTTATACTCTTTGTAAAAAGATTCTTCGGTGTTATCTACAATTTCAATAATTTGTAACTCAGCTTTTACACGAAGAAGGCCTTCAAAAAGTAATTTGTTTTTAAAATAGGCTGGCTTAGTTTCTATAACTCTAAGCAACTGTCCGAGTCTTATATTGCTATCATCAAAAACTTTAATAAATATATTCTGACCTTTAGAGTATAAAAGTTTTCTTCCATCAGCTAATGTGCTGCCTATAACTTTTGGCTCATTTTCTATAATCATGCTGCTTAAATGAATATAGTGGGCTTGGCTACTTAGCTCAGGCTCTACAAATTCAATAGACAAATTATTAAACTTGTCTTCTTTTAATTTATGGTAAATATTTGACCAGTTAGGAAAGCTTGATGGAAATTTTTTAAGTATTGGCTTTGGTGTTATTTTTGATTTTGGCAAAATCACTTTTTTTTTATATTTAACTATATTGCCATCTTCATTTGCTTTTTTAAACATAACAGTAATCATTTTTCTTTTATTCTGATTTACTGGTATAAATTTTGAAGAATTACTAGAATCAGCCTTAATATTCATGCTTAAAGTAAATACTATTGCTAAAATAGTAAGTATAAAATTCCTAATCATATTTAAAAATTACTATATTTTTATGCTTTAAACAGTATTAAAAAAAAAATCTCTTCTAAAGTAAAGGCAGTTATCCACAATTTTTGTGCCTAAAGTCCGTAAAGATAAAAGAAAAGCCTGAAATACCTACATTGTGTAAATGTGCATTAATTATGACAAAGCTTAAGTTATTAAAAATATTGATTTTTTTGTAAAAAATATTTGTTTATTAAATTTAAATAACAGTTTTATAAATATTTTTTCTATAATTTGGAAAAAAAATTGCTTTCTACAAAAGAATGCCTCTATTGTTGCCTTTAATTCTCTTAACATATTATTTATCCAGTAATACTTATTTTTTTTTGTCCGAGAATGCTTTGGCATTAAGTGACAGCTTGCATAATTTTTGCCTAAGCTTTTCTAAGCCAAGTCCCTATGAGGGGCTTTATCAAAGCCTAAGTTGTGGAAAAAAGCTTTCTTCAGATCTATATTCTTTATTTGCTAAATCTGGACTAATACACTTAATTATTATTTCTGGATTACATATTTCATTAATATATAGATTCTTAAATTACATACAAAAAAAAATATTTTTTCTACCAAAAATTATAACAGTTAGCGTCAATTTATTATTCTTACTCTTATACACATTTATGCTCAATATTTCAGCACCAGCTTTAAGGGCATATTTATTTCAAATAGTAAGATTAGTAAATGCAAATTATAAATTACACTGGCCTCCTAGTTATTTAATTTTAATTTCTGTTTTACTTAGCATTTTATTTAAACCAACATTATGGGCATCAATGTCTTTGTTATTAAGCTGGACTGCCATAATAATTATTTATTTTTTACAACAAGTATTAACACATCCATTAATACCTAAGGTTTATAAACAACCTTTGTTAAGAATAACTATACAGGGAATTTTATTATATTTATTTTTGTTTCCTATATTAAGTCAATTTAACAACATTCATCCTTTTAGTATTTTTGTGCAATTATTATTTACACCTTTGTTATTATTTTTGTTAATTCCTTTGTCTATTTTACAATATTTTTTATTCTCTAATCTTATCTTTACAGATTACTTATGGAAAACTTTTTTTTTATTATTAAACCCAATGCAAGGCATGTTAGCTAGTGGGCCTATTGCAGAAAAGCGACCCTTACTTTATTTTTGGATATACGCTGTTAGTTTGCAATTTTGTTTATTTATTTTTGAAAAGTATAATAGGCATTTTAAACTTTCTATAAAACAAAACATAAACTTTAAAAATCATGATTTATAATTTTTTTACTTATTTTATTTTTTTATTTTTATTTTTTTCTCCTCATTACTTATCTAGTAATAAAATACAGCCACCTGTATTTATTATATGGAATATTGGGCAGGGCTCTTGGAGCAGCCTTGTTACAAACAATACATGTTTTCATTTTGATATGGGAGGTAAAAGGCTACATAAAAAAAATAAAATTATACAGAGTTGTAAAAAAAAACAAAATATTTTACTGCTAACACATGCTGATACAGATCATGTTAATCTTACTTATCAATTTAAAAAAAAATGGATAAAATTTTGCTTATACAAAAATCCAAGAGAGCAGCCTAAAAAATATAATAAAAGATACTTAAAAAATTTACAATTATGCTCAAAAAAAACACTTATGTTGTTAAAAAAACAAGATATTGTAGAAATAAAATTTTCTATTCCTAAAAAAAATACTTTTTATAAAAAAAAATATTATACTTTTAAATCTGGAATTAAATCTGGATTTAAATCTGGAACTAAATCCAGATTTAAATCTGGATTTAAATCTGGATTTAAGCATGAACATAAATCTAATCCAAAATCTAGGTCTAATTTTTTAAGCAGAATTTTTTTAGTTAAAAAATTAATTCTTATAGGTGGTGATAGCACAAAAAAAGCAGAGCTGTTGTGGAAAAACAACATACCAAATCCTGAAAAAATTAAATATTTTCTTTTAAACCATCATGGAAGCAAAAACAGCAATCATATAAAACTTTTAAAAAAACTTAAAAATTTAAAAGTAGCTATTGCAAGTGCAAAAAAATCTAGATACAAGCATCCTCATAAAAAAGTTGTTTTGCGTTTAAAAAAACAAAAAGTAGCTTTGTTGCAAACAGAAGTATGGGGTTCGATTTATATTTATTTAAAAAAATAGTAATAAAAAAATTTAATTTAAATAAGGTCGGTATTCCATATTTAAATCTTGTGCCACTGCTTGATAAGCAATATACCCATTGTAAACATTTATTCCAGATTTTAAAATTGGTTGTTTTTCTAAAGCTTTTTTTAAACCATACTTTGCTAATATTAAACCATAAGGCAAAGTTGCATTAGTTAATGCGTATGTAGAAGTTCTAGGCACAACTCCTGGAATATTTGGAACGCAATAATGAAGCACTCCATTAATTTCATATGTAGGTGAAGTATGACTAGTTGGTTTGCAAGTAGCTATGCACCCGCCTTGATCTACTGCAACATCAACAACAACAGAGCCTTTGCTCATTTTATTAATCATTTCTTTTGTAATTAATTGAGGAGCTTTATGACCTGCGACTAAAACAGCGCCAATTAATAAATCTGTTTTTATAACAGACTCTTCTAAATTTTGTGCATTAGAAAACAAAGTTTGAACTCTTCCTTGAAAAAGATCATCTAAAAAACCAAGTCGCGAATGATTAATATCTAATATAACAACTTCTGCTCCCAAGCCTACTGCCATTTTTGCTGCCTGCACACCTACTACTCCACCTCCAACAATAGTAACTTTAGCTTTTTTAACACCAGTTACCCCTCCCAATAAAATACCTTTTCCGCCGTGATCTTTTTGTAAATAAAAAGCGCCAACTTGAGTTGACATTCGACCTGCAACTTCGCTCATTGGTGTAAGCAAAGGCAAGCTTCCGTCTTTTTCTTGTATTGTTTCGTATGCAATAGCTTGAATTTTTTTATCACATAAAACTTTAGCTAATTGAGGCTCTGCTGCTAAATGCAAATAAGTAAATAACAACTGACCCTCTTGCATTAAATCATATTCTTGTGGAAGTGGTTCTTTAACTTTTATAATCATTTCTGATTTTAAATATAAGTCTTTAGCTAAATCTACAATTTTAGCACCTACTGCTATATAATCTTCATCGGTAATAAAACAACCAAGGCCTGCCTTAGTTTCTACTAAAACTTCGTGGCCTTGGGCTACAAATTGTCTAACTCCAGATTCTGTTAAACCTACTCTTGATTCGCTAATTTTAATTTCTTTAGGTATGCCTACAATCATAATTTTGCTCCTGTACAGCTAATTTGATATACTAAAATGTAATTGAAAACAAGAATAATTATACTTAAAAATCTAAGTATCTAAAGCGCTGGCCCTTTCTTTTATATCATAAAATGTAGGAAGTGCTAATAAACTTTTTAGCAGCTGATTCATTAATGCGTGTCCTGGTTTATATAATGTAATATGAGCCAATAATGGTTGTCCTAAAATAGCCAAATCACCAATTGCATCTAAAATTTTATGTCTTACAAATTCATCTGGAAATCTTAAACCTTCTTTGTTTAAAATATCTGTCGATGTTAAAACAACCGCGTTATCAAGCGAGCCTCCTAATACTAAGCCTTGTTTTTTTAATTGTTCGACTTGATCTATAAAACCAAAAGTTCTTGCTCCAGAAATTTCTTTATCAAAAGAATGTCTATCTATTTCTAAATCTAAAGATTGTTTTAAAATTTTTGGATGAGGAAAATCAATATCACAGCTGATGCGTAAGCCATTGTAAGGTTCAACTTTTGCATAGGAGTTGCCTAGTTTTTCTACAAATGTTTTTTGCACACAGATATAAGGTTTTATTTTATTCTGCTCTAATACACCAGCCTTATTAAAAGTTTTTACAAATATTTTAGAGCTTCCGTCTAAAATAGGCATCTCTTCACCAAAAACTTCTATATATAAATTATCTATTCCCATTGCATATAAGGCCGCTAAACAATGTTCTACTGTTGAAATTTTATAATTTTCAAAATCTAAAGTTGTTGCAAGTTGAGTTGATTTTACTTTATTAGCTTCGAGTTTTACACATGGTCTGTGTTTTAAATCTGCTCTAATAAAACATATTCCAGTGTCTGTTGTTGCTGGTAAAAAATTAATTTTTACAGATTTTCCAGAATGCAAACCTATCCCAGATAAAGAAGTGCTTGATTTTAAAGTATTTTGTAAAAACATTAATTAAACCTAATTTTTAATTTTTAATTTTTGTAAAATTTTTTCTAATTTATAAAACCTAGAAGCTTTAATAAAAACAATATCCTCTTTTTTTATACTAGATGCTAGTGTTTCTAAAAAATTTTGAAACTCTTTGTCATCAACTGACTTGCTGTGAACAAAACTTCCTTTAAATTTATTTTTTTGTAATCCTGATACAAAAGATTTTTTATCACCAATAAACCCAACGCTATCAAATATGGAAGATATTCGCAAAGATAAATCACTATGCTCTTTATCAGACCATTTACCAAGCTCGCCCATGGCTCCTATTAATGCTATTTTTTTTCCTGTACAAGAAAATTTTTCTAAACTATCTAGCGCGGATTTAAAACTAGATGGATTAGCATTATATGCATCAAAAATAACTGATGCTCCGTTATTGGTATATAGTAATTGCATTCTTCCCCATGATTGCTGTAAATTATTTAAAGCCTTTATTATTTTGCTCCACGGCATTTTTAAAGCAAGGCTAATTGCAACTGCGGCAGCAATATTATTAATATTGTGTGACCCTAATAATGAAAGTGATACACAATTTTTATGTTGCTCTTTGTTTTTGTCAAAATAACTTAAAGTAAAGCTTAAGCCAGACAAAGACTCACTTGTTAGTTCTGTAATTACACACTTTTGTAGATTAGATTTATTTTTTAATATTTTTTCTGAACCAAAAGAAAAACATAATCTGTTGCTATCTTTTAAATATTTTGTTTTCATTTTTTGAGTAAAAATATTATCTTCATTAAATATTCCTGTAGATTTGGAAGGTGAAAATTGATAAAGCTCTTGCTTAGCTTCTGCAACTTCATTTAAAGAATTAAAATGTCCTATGTGAGCTTGGCTAACTTGTGTGATTAATGAAATATCTGGTTTAGCTATTGTAGTTAATAACTTAAGCTCTTCTTTGTGATTCATTCCCATTTCTAATATAATAACTTCGTCATCTTGGTTTGCCTCTAGCAAACTTAACGGTACTCCTAAGTGATTGTTAAAACTTAAAGGGCTTTTATAAGTTTTTTTATATGTTTTTAATATTTGATAAGAAAAATTTTTTGTACTAGTTTTTCCATTAGATCCACTAATTGCTACAACCTTTCCTTGTAATAATGTTCTCCATTTAGATGCAATTAATTGTAAAGCTTTTAGAGTGTCTGGAACTTGTAATAAACTAATATCTTTTAAAAGCATAATTTCTTTAAAAAAAATTTTAGAAATAGAATTATCTATAAAAAATACTCTAACCCCTTTGTCATAGGCTTGTGCTAAAAAACTATGTGCGTCTACATTACCTTTTAATGCAACAAAAGCACTGTCTGCTTTATATTTTCTAGTATCTATTAAAAAATTAGAAAAACTATCAACATTGTTTTTTAAAATATTAGCTTTAGACCATAATGCTACATTTTTTACTAAAAATTTTTTATTATTATTATTCATTATTTAAAAGTCTTTGCACTTCGTTGTAATCATTCCACAAAAAAGTTTTATTTTCTATTATTTGTTCTTGTTCGTGGCCCTTTCCTGCAATAATTAAAATATCTTTTTCTTTTTGTAAATTAATAGCAAACTTAATAGCTTTTTTTCTGTCTGGTATAACAAATAATCTGTTATCATAATCAGAAGTTTTTGTTCCTTTTAAAATATCATCAATAATATTTTCTGCTTTTTCTCCCCTAGGGTTATCTGATGTTAATACTACAAAATCTGCAATTTTTAAAGCAGCCTTTAGCATCAAAGGTCTTTTTAATTTATCTCTACCCCCTCCACAGCCAAATACAATACTAATTTTTTTAGCAAGTGGTTTTACAGAAAGTAAAGTAGAAGAAATAGCATCTGGTGTATGTGCATAATCTATAAAAATAGAAAATTTATTATTATTATTTACTCTTTGCAATCTTCCGGGAATTCCATTAAATAAATTTAAAGATTTTGTTAATGACTTTATGCTGTATCCAAATCCATAAGCTACTATAATACTTGCAACTGCATTATAGGCGTTGTGAAGCCCAACAAGTGGCAATGTAAAAGTGTAATGTTCTTTTTTAAAAGTTAAGCAAATATTTATTTGATCTATGCTTTCGCTAATAACTTTAAAACAAAAATCTGCCGAACTACTTTGTCCATAAGTCCATGGTTTAATATTGCTTGCTAGTTTTAATTTTTTTCCATAGTAGTCATCTATATTAATAACTGCATTGCAATCTATATTCATTAGCTGCCGGTCTTCTAAAAATAATTTTTGTTTTTCAGAAAAATAATTAAGAATATTTTTATGATAATCCAAATGGTCTTGAGTTAAATTTGTAAACACCACGCAATTAAACGGAAATGCTTTTAATCTGCTTTGGCTTAATGCGTGACTTGAAACTTCTAAAATTAAAGTTGTCATTTTTTCTTTTATAAAATCATCAATTCTTTTATATAAATCTAATACACCTGGGCTAGTTAAACTAGTATTCCAAATTTTTTTATTAATATGATTATCAATAGTTCCTATAACTCCAGGAACTTCTTTTTGCCCCTTTAATAAAAACTCTAGTAAATAACTTATGCTTGTTTTTCCGTTAGTGCCGGTAATGCCAACTGATTTTATATTATTTAATTTTTTTTTATTTAAAGAGTAAGCTAAATTAGATAGTAACTTTCTAGTATCAAAAACAGGTATAAATAAAATATTATCTTTTATATATATTTTAGTTTCTAGTTTAGATTCTAAAAAAATAACAGAAACTTTTTTAGCTACTGCCTGGTTAATAGCTAAATGCCCATCAAATACGCTGCCTTTTATTGCAACAAAACAACTTTTTTCTACAAGATTTCTAGAGTCATCAAAAATGTCAGATATAGTTAATTTATTTAAATATTCAGATGTAAATTGTTCTGCTATTTTTTTAAATTCTAAATCTGGACAATTTAAAAGAACTGTTTTTAACAACATAATTAAAAGTGCTTAAGAATTAATTTAATTTTTTTTGTTTTTTTTAATGATGCCCCAGGCAATGGATACATTGAATAAATTTGACCATAGCCTGTTACTTCATATTTAAAATTTTTAATAGCTTGTAATTTTGTAATAGCTTGCTTTAAACTAAAATTTTTTAAATTAGGCATTATTTTTTTTATTACTATTTTTTTTAATGAAGATAAAATTCTTTTTTGTTCTATTTTATAAACAGATATTTTTTTTATAACTTTATTTTTTGTTCTTTTTGCTGTCATTATTTTATTTTTATTAATTAAAGGTGGAACCTTTGCCCAAGACAACGCACTAGCTGCTAATTTAGAAAACAAAGGGGCCGCAACTTGAGATGCATAAAACTTTTTTCCTTTTGGGTTGTCTACAATTACATACACAACAAACTTGGGTTTATTTACAGGAAAAAATCCAGCAAAACTAGAAACATACGAAGCTTTTAAATAAGTTTGTCTTTTTATGTCAATTTTTTGAGCTGTTCCTGTTTTTCCAGCAACTAAGTATCCAGAAACCCTTGCAGCCTTTCCGGTAGAGTCATTACTTGCAGATCCTAATAACAATAACTTTAAAGTATGTGCGTCTTTACTACTAAGTACTCTTTTAATTATTTGTGGTTTTATTTTTTTAATTAATACTCCATTATCATTAGTAATAGATTTTACTAAATAAGGTTTTTTTAAAACTCCGCCATTTGCAATAGCGGCGTAAGCATTTGCCATTTGCAAAGCACTTACTGCAACCCCCTGTCCAAAAGATATGTTAGCTAGTAAATGTTTTTTCCATGGCAATTTTTGCAAAATACCTTTTACCTCTCCAGGAAAATCTACTCCTGTTTTTATTCCAAAGCCAAAATCTTTTAAAGTTTTTCTTAATTTTTTATCCCCTAATGCTAGGGCAATTTTACTCATTCCAATATTAGAAGAAAATTTTAAAATATCTTTTATAGATAGCCATTTAAAATTATGGTCTTTGTGCGCCTCTCTAATAACATAAGGTCCAACTTTAAATTTTTTTTTGCCAATCCAAAATTTACTATTTGGCTTAATGCTTCCATGTTGCAAAGCAGACGCAACAACAAAAGGTTTAAATGTGCTGCCTGGTTCAAAAATATCTATTATTGCCGTGTTTCTTTTAAATTTATTGGGAGTTTTGCTAGCTTTTAATAAATTATAGCCTGGTGTGTTGGCCATAGCCAATATAGCCGAACTTTGCGCGTCTAAAATAAGTGCTGTAACAGAATCTGCATTATAAAGAATTTGTGTTTTATTGATTTCTTTTTCTAGGGTATTTTGCAAACTAGAAACTATATTTAGTTCTAAATTTAAACCTCTACTGCTTTTAAATAAAGTTCCTTTTTCTAACAAGCCTCTTCCTTTGGCGTCTTTTAAAACAGAATAAGCTTCTTCTTTAGCTTTTGATAAAGTTTGATTATAAAATAATTCTAAACCCTCTAGGCCTTTTGAATCTATATCTACAAATCCTAATACTGTGGATAAATGTTTTTCATAAGGGTAAAATCTTTTTGTTTCTTCTACAAAAGCAATTGCTTTAGATGAAATTTTACTAATATCTTTTTTCTTTTTTAAACTTAACTTTCTAGCTATCCAGACAAATTGTTTTTTAGGTTTATTTAATTTTTTATAAACTCTAAAAGCAGAAGTATTTAATTTTTTAGCCAAATCTTGTGATAGTTTATGTAAGTTTTTTATTTTTTTAGGATTTGCATATAAAGAGTAAGAGGCGGTGTTAACAACTAACGCCTTTTTATTAGAATCAAAGATTTGGCCTCTTTTTGGTGTAAGGTGCAGAACTTTTTTAAAATTAATACTTTCTAAATTTTGTAATTTTTTATTAGAAAAAAGTTGAATGTGTGCAAGCCTAAGCAACAAAACAATGCTTAAACAAAAAAAACCAACACATAGTAAAATCAATCTATTTTTTAACATAAAAAACCATTATTAATAATCAATAATTGTACTGTCGCCTATTATATAAATAATTTTATTATAAGCATTATAAGCTTGTTTTTTTTTACCTACAACTTCGTTTTGTATTCTTGAAAACAAAGCTACATATTTTGTTTTTTTTAAAACTAGCTCTTCGTTTAATGCTTGGGCTTGATTTGATGTTTGTAAAACTTTGTATCCTAATAATCTTATTTGCATTTTTACAAAAACAAAAGATAAAATTAAAATAAAAAAAATAAATAAACTAAAAATATGATGTCGATGAGTTTCTGATAAATTTAAATTAGACATAGTTATTAATATAGCTATATTGTATATTTTCTTAGGCTGCCAAGCAAGAAGCTTATAATGCTTTTTCAAATACCCTAAGCTTTGCGCTTCTTGATCTAGGGTTAATTTTTTTTTCATCATCAGATGCTTTAACAATTTTTTTAGTTAAAACATTTCCTTTATGTTTTAATGATTTAAATAAATGTTTTACTATTCTGTCCTCAAGTGAATGAAAACTTAAAACTATTAATCTTCCGCCTGGTTTTAGATAATCAACAAAAGACTCTAGGCTTTCTTTTAATACACTTAATTCTGAATTAACCTCTATCCTTAATCCCATAAAATATTTAGTGGCCGGGTGAAAAGATTTTTTTCTCCACGAATCAACTCTTTCTATTAGGCCGGCAAGCGACAAAGTGTCTGTAAACAATTGGCTTTTTCTATCCTCCAAAATCGCCCTAACTACTCTATATGGGCTATAAACTTCTCCATTTTGTTGAAATATATTAATTAATTCTTTCTCGCTCCATGTATTAATAATATCTGCTGCTGTTAATTTTTGACCTCTGTCCATTCTCATATCTAGTGGTCCATTTTTATAAAAACTAAAACCGCGATCATCTTTGTCTATTTGAGGTGAGCTTACACCTAAATCAACTAAAATATGAGAGCATTCTTTTTTAGAAAAAATTGAAAAATCTTGTGTATCAATATCTTTAAAATTTTTATGAATAAAATATAAGCGTTTTTGCTCAATAAAAGATTTTAAGTAAACTTGCCCATATTCAACAGCCTCTATGTCTCTGTCACATGCTAAGACCTTTAAATCTTTAAAATAATCTAAATAATACTTAGAATGCCCACCTCTGCCAAAAGTTGCATCTAATAAAAAACTTGCTGGAATACTGGACTCTTTAATAAAGCTCAATATTTCCTGCTTCATAATAGGAACATGGCCTTGGTTAAATTCCATAAATAAAGAGTATCATACTAAGGCATAGATTAAAACTTGATAAATAGTGCTAAAGTGTTAAAGTATTGACACAGAGCGTATTATGAATATTCAATGTCCTAAATGTCAATTTTCTCAGCCAAAAGATCATTACTGTGCCAAATGTGGCGTGGATATCTCTAAATATGTAAAAAAATCCTCTACTAAATTAAAAACACTGTTAATTAATTCTGCCATTCCAGCTTCGTTAATTATAATTGTGATAATTAGTGTTAACTATAAAACAAATCCTAAATGCCCTCCTGTTTGTAAAAATAATAATGTCACATATGTTAAAAGTGATAAAAAAAATACTGTAGAATTAAAAAAAAAATTTAGAGGAAATATTCAAAATCAAAAAAGTCAAAATGCAAAAAAAATAAATCAAAAAATAAAAGTTAATAGAAAGCTGTCTTATGTAAAAAAAACTTCTTTAAATTTATCAAATAAAATAGCATTATCTAAAAAAGATACTTTAAAATTACAAAAAATAAATTTTAAAGTAGATGCTCAGCTAGTTCGTTTTTCAAAAGATTTAACAAATTTTATAGAAAAAAGTTCTGTTTTAAAAATTCGTAATATTAATAATGAAAATTTAAAAAATATACTAATAGAAAGTGCAGAGGTTTTAAGCGATTTTAATGAGCAAGACATTAAAAAAGCTATAAAATCATTACCAGGTGTTAGCTTAACCTCCAAAGGTTTAAAGCTTATGGTTTTAAATGGTCACACAAAGCAGCCAGAAAAAAATACAAAATTATTTTTTGAAAATTTAAATTTAGATTTAGAAAATATAGAAAATAACAAATATCATCAAAGTTTTATTGCCATTTTAATTAATGTGCACTAGTCTTATTTTTATTAACTTACAAGGTGGTTTTTAGTGAGCTCTACAAGTCAGTTTTCTACATTATATTCTGCCGAACAAATACAAAAAAAAGTAAAAGATCTTGGCGCAAAAATTACAAAAGATTTTAAAGGCAAGGCCCCAGAAATGCTATGTATTTTAAAAGGTGCTAGCTTTTTTTACGCAGATCTAATTAGAGAAATAAACCTACCTCTTTCTTGTAATTTTTTTGGGATTTCTAGTTACTCTGGAACAAAATCTACAGGTAATATTAAAATTACTTTAGACTTAATATCTTCTGTTAAAGATAAAGATATTATAGTTGTAGAAGATATCGTAGATACTGGCTTAAGCTTAGAATTTATTATTGATTATTTAAAATCTAAAAAAGCAAAAAGCATAAAAGTAGTTTCGCTTTTATATAAGCCTGGGCAAATAAAAGTAAAAAATATTAATGTAGACTACTATGCTTTTGAGCTAACAAATCAGTTTGTTATAGGATACGGACTAGACTACAACGAAGCATGGCGAGAGCTTCCTTTTATAGCGCAAATGAACAGCTTAAATTAATTTTTATAAAGATTGTTGTAAAAAAATTAAATTTTCTATTAAAGTTTGAATTGTCATAGGCCCTACCCCTCCAGGAACAGGACTATATGCGCTTAAAATATTTTCTAAACCATCTGGGCATACATCGCCATAAAGTTTGTCATTTTCTCTACTGATTCCAACATCTAAAACTACAGCATTTTTTTTAAAGTATGTTTTGTCTAAAAAATATTTTTTTCCAACAGATACAATTACTATGTCTGCCTGTTGCACAATTGTTTTTAAATTTTTAGTATAAGAGTGGCAAAGACTAACGCTTGCATCTTGTTGTTGCAGCAAAATAGATGTAGGCAGCCCTACAATTAAACTTCTCCCAATAACAACAACATGTGAGCCTTTAATTTTAATATCATAATCATTTAAAATATTACAAATAGCTTTGGCTGTGCAAGGTGCAATTGAGTTTGATTTTTGAACAAGAAGTCCCATATTTTGGGAGGTTAGCCCCTCAACATCTTTTTTGCTAGAAATAGAATTAATTAATTTTAAAGAATCTAAATGCTTTGGCATGGGCAGCTGTAATAAAATACCAGTTACACTGCTGTCTTGATTTAGCTTTTCAATAATTTGCAGTACTTTTTTTTGATCAGTGGCTTTATCTAAATACAAGATATCACATAAAACACCTAGTTTTTGGCAAGCTTGTTTTTTTTTACCTACATAAATATGGCTAGAAGGCTCATCTCCTATAAGAATTCCAACTAATTTTGCTTTATTTGCGCAAGCCTCTGCCTTAGTTTTTAGCTTTAAAAACCTTTTTTTGGCAAGCTCTGTTCCGTTTAGTAAAATCATATTTGTCTTGACCTATAAAAAGAGAATTGATAACTATTTTTTATGAATAATAGCGTACATTTTTCTGAAGATCAATCTCACATAGAATTTGAAAAAGACAGCTCCTGTCCGGCAACTTTAGCTAAATTTAAAAAAGCTACAGAAGTCCATAGTTTTTTTAGTTTTGTGCAAAAATATCAATTACAAGACAAGGCTGTAAAAGTTTTGCAAAAAATACTTAAAACAAAAAAATAATAATCCGATATTTTTCGGACTATTATTTTTAAAAAGGCTTTTAAGTACAAATAAAAAATACTATTAATTGCATACTTCTTTTAAAAAAAAGGAGTACAAAATGTCTATTTTTAAGTATTGGGCTACAACATGGTTTAGAAAAAGCAAAGGCTTACACACAAAATTAAGTTTTAATCCACACCTTAACGCCTGTCATATTAGAAGAACTACGCAGTTAACACCTATGGTTGTACGAAACATAAAGGGGCAGGGCCTTATTGAGTATCTTATTATTGTTGGAATTATGGCAGTGGCAAGCCTTGGTGCAATTAGGCTTCTTAATAAAACAGTAAACAGTAATTTTACTAATATTATATATTCACTACAGGGCAAAAGAAAAAAAGCTAAAATGGAAGCTCCAAAAGAAAGTCTGTATAAAAAAAAAGATTTTAATACATTTATGAATGGCGCAGCTTCTACAGAAAAATAAATATAAAATTTAATAAAAATTATGTCTACTTTGTATAAATATTTATTTAAAAAAACTATATTAAACCATAAGGGCCAAGCCTTAATTGAGTTTGTTATTAGTAATATCTTACTTATAAGCCTTGTAACACTTGGGTTTTTATTAATGTATATTAGTTTTTTAAAATATTTTAATCATGTAAATATTTACAACTCTACTATTTGTGTTGCAAAAAATCGACCTATTTTAATATGCAAATATAATTTAAGAAAAAATATTAAATCAACAATGTTTTTTGGTAGTATTAACAAATTAATATTAACAAAAAAATACAAAACTATAACTGCATCTATAAAATGGAGTTTAAATAAATGGCAATTTCAAAAAAAAATAGTTCTTAATATGTCTTCATTGTCAAAAAATTTACCAATAATAGAAAAATAGTTATGGGAATTATATTATTTTTATCTTTTTTTCCAATGATGCTGGGCCTATGCCTTGGCTTTAACTTAAGCAGTCAGGTTGTTTATTACAAACAAAAAGCTAGACATATTTGTCAGCAATATAATTTAGCAAATCAAAAACAATTACAAAAAAAATTAACAAGTCTTTTAAAGCTAAACACAATGGCTAAAAAAATAAGAACTAAACTAAGTTATGCAAAAAAATCTTTAAAAGCTGCTAAACTTAGCATGTCCCCTATAGCAGTTGCAGCTGCTCAAAGTTTTTTAACTTTTATTTTAGCTAAACAATTGATATTTTTTTATAAACAAAAAAAAATATTATACGAGGCTATTAAGATATCTAATAAAGCAAAAAAACAATTAAAAATACAATTGCACAAAGTGTTTAATAAAAAAAATATTAAAGATTACTCATATAAACAGCTGGGATTAGCTGTTTATTCTAAACCAGCACTGTCTCTTAGTCCTGATTATTACCTTTTACCTGCTTTTAGTTACGCTCAAGGAAGTTATACTTTGTTTTATTTAAATATCAAAAATTTAATGCCGGCATTGCTTAGAAAAATTTTACCTAATTCAGATCTTTTTAAAATAAAATGCTCTGCAACTTTAATTAAACAAAAAAAAATAGAGTTAACATTATGGCAATATTAAAAAATAAAAAAGGGCAAATATTAATAGAAACACTAATAAGCCTTATAAGCCTTATTACTTTAATACTATTAAGCATTAAAGGAATAAAAAATGCTTATAGACTAAATAAAAAATATCAACACAAAGTTTATCAAAAAAATAAATTTGGAGTACTAATTAAAAAACCAAAATTGCAGTTTAAAAAGGATGGATATTATGTATAAAAAACAAAAACTACAGGTTTTATTTGTTAAATTGCTTGGGTATTTTAATAAATATAAAAAAGTGATTATAAAAGCCAGTTTAAAAAAACAATTATTTTTTGCTTTTTTATTTTCTTTATTTTCGTTAATGTTAATTAATAATAATCCAGAAAACCCTATTGCAAAACAAAAAAACATTAAAACAGATTGGAATATGAATACTTTTATACCAGAGGGTTTTGTACTTATACCTATTCAATTACTTAATGCAGAAAGCTTAAACGGACTAATTGGCAAATGGGGCTGGGTTAGTTTGTACTCTAGTTTAATTGAAAAAAACAAAAAACCTATAGTTTCGTCTATTAGAATAATTAGAAGCCCTAAAAATAATAATCAATTTGCCGTTTTGTCTCCAGAAAATAAATCATCTTTGATTTTAGAGCATACAGCTCCTTTAGTTGCTGTAATACAAGGGGCTAAGATAAAAAATAAGTCTACCCGTTTTAATACAAAAAAAATTATAAAAAAAAATAAGATTTTAATTGAAAATTAATGCTTAATAATAAATAATCACTAAATGCAGAGGTCAAGTATAATGAATATTTTAAATATCAGAAAAAAACAAATTGTTAAACTAAAATCTGTTTTTATTTTTTTACAAATACTGTTAATTATACATACTAATTTTCTTATTATCCCCCACTCTTTTGCTGCAAAAAATAACACAGAAAATAAAAAAAGACCTTTAATTTTAGCATATTCTGCCACAGATGCAGATTATCAAGGTTTTTTGCATTTTTCTAAATCTTTTTATTCTTTTTCTCAGGAATATTTAAATAAACAAAATTTAAATACAAAAAAATTACAAGATCAATTTAAAATTGCTCAAGATTTATATTTTCAAGGAAAAACTTTACAAGCTACAGATAAGTTTAAAAATATTATAAAACAAAAATGGGATAATGACTGGACTGTTAAACAAAAAAATTGGATATATTTTTCTTTTTTAAGATTGTCTCAAATATCTGATGACTTCAGAATAAAACACCTACTAATAAAAGAAGCAATATCTTTTGCGCCAGAAAAAAGACCAAATTATAAAGTATTTAGCCCTCCATTTTTAAAACTTTATAATAAATTACACGCAAATATACAGTGGTCTTATATTAATAATTATTTAAAAATACAAAATTATAAAAAAATTATAATAAACGGAAAGGTATTTGATATTAAGCCAGATATAAAAATACCAGTAAATTCTCTTAAAAAATTTAGACTAAGCCTTTTGTCTAATAAAGTTGAGGTGTATTCTAAAATTACAGATTACCATTCGTTTTCTACAGATAATATTTTACAAAAACCTCTTGTAACAGGTACTTGCAAAAAATTTAAAAACCACAGTGCTTACAAATATTCTATATTTTTTACTAATTCTTGCATAAAAAATAATAAAAAAGTAACTAAACATACAAAATCTGATATAAAAATTTCTGAAATTAATTTATTTCCAAAACAAAATTTAACTCCATTAAAAAAGAAAAAAGAAAAATTAATTACTATAAAAAAGAGCACATGGATTTTAGTTGGCTTGGCAATTGTTGGGACTGCAATTTTAACTTCTAGATTGTCTAGAAGGCCTACTCATAAAATTGGCTTTGATGATTAATTTTTAATAATTACTTTTCCGTTAAAGCAAACTTCTAAAATTTTTTGATTTTGTTCATCTAATATTGTGTGTGAGTTTTTTGTCCATTCTTTGTCTGGGTGTGTGTGGTAGTAAATCCAATGTTTATTAATATTAGCAATCCCCCATTTTTCAGCCTCTGTTAATGCTTTTTTATTTAAAAATAAAGAAGATTCTTCAACCGGACTATCACTTCCAAAATAAAATAATTGTTTTTGGTCTTCTAACTTTTTCCATAAAAATAAATCTTTTATGCTTTCTTTAGGTAATTTATCTTTTAACCAATATTTATCACTTAAAAAATGACATGGTTGTAAATGACAAATAATATTTTTATATTTAGATAATATTTCTAAGCTATTTTGACTTAATAATTGAACATGCTCTAAATTTAAATTTTTTATTGGTATTTTTTTTTGTTTAAATTCTTCAATAACTGATTCTGCAATTTTAAGAACATCATAAGAGGCTTTGTCTCCAATAACATGTACAGAAAAATCTAAATTAGACACCCAAGATTGTTTTAACATTTCTTTTAAATCTGAGGCTGGTATTAATGGCTTAGCGCCTAAAGTTATATTAGAGTCATTTAAGTACTTTGAGTTTAATAATGCTGTATTAGAGCCAAGAGACCCGTCATAATATACTTTAACACCGCATACTTTAATGTTAATTAAATTTTCTTTTTTTGCAATAATTGAAAATTTTAAAGCTTCATAAAAATCATTAGGATTTTCTACTCCCATATTTTGTTCAATTTTTAAGCTTAACAAAGAATCCATGTTTAATAAACAGCTCCAATAATCTTTATCACAAGACATATCTCTTACATGAGTAAAACCTGCAGAATTAAAATATGCTTGTGCAGATTTTATAGAATTATTAATTTGCACAATGCTATAAGATTTAAGTTTATTTTGTATTTTTGCTTTTAAGTTATCATGCAATAAGCCAGATGATTTACATGCAAATTTTTTTAAAGCTAAGCTATTTAACCAAGCGCTATGCCCGTCTGAGCTTACAAAAAAAACAGGATGCTTAAAAAAATATTTATCTAATACATCAAAATAAGAAAATTTATCTTGTCCCCAAATATTATTTTTAGAATCTTTCCATAAATTTTTTTTAAATAAATTATTATCCCAACCAAATCCAAATAAAACATCACCTCTAAAATGATGTTGTTTAATATTTAGATTTAATAAATCTTTTGGAGATTTTAAAATAGAAAGATCTAAAGTTTTAAGCTTTAGACCTGTTCCTAATAAATGAATATGACTATCGTAAATTCCATTAACACAAAGTGGTAATTGTTTGTTTTTCAAAATTTAGATCAAAATAATTAATCTTTAAAACCCACCTCTTGCTGGTCTCTTGTCACCACGATTATCTTTATCTCTTACATTTTGGTCGCAAGATCTAAAATTACTAGCATAAGTTCCACAATCAGGAGTATTTGTGTTTGAGCCATCACCAATTCCTACTGTAAATCCTCCGTTGAATCCTCCGTTGAATCCTCCGTTGAATCCTCCGTTGAATCCTACTCCTACGCCTCCGCCGCCGCCGCCGCCGAAATTATTGTCATAAGGTGCGCTGGCAATTTGTTGCATTTGTAATTGCAATTGATAAATTTGTTGTTGAAATCCAGAAATTTTCTGATTTCTTTGTTGTTTTTGATTGTTAATACTTTGTTGTTGTTGAATCCATGCGCTAACATTTTGTTGGTACTGTTGAGCTAATTGCAATTGATATTGTTGTCCTAAATTTATTCCACCGCCGCCACCGAAGTTGCCGCCTCCTCCTGGGAATCCGCCTAAGCCACCACCAAATCTGCCGCCACCTGGGAATCCGCCTAAGCCGCCGCCTGGGAATCCGACTAAGCCACCACCAAATCTGCCGCCACCTGGGAATCCGCCTAAGCCACCGCCGAAGTTGCCGCCTCCACCTGGGAAACCACCTGGGAATCCGCCTAAGCCACCGCCAAATCCTCCGCCGCCTGGGAATCCACCTAAGCCACCACCAAATCCGCCTCCACCTGGGAAACCGCCTAAACCACCGCCGAAGTTGCCGCCTCCACCTGGGAAACCACCTGGGAATCCGCCTAAGCCACCGCCAAATCCGCCGCCTCCTGGGAAACCACCTGGGAAACCGCCTCCACCTGGGAAACCGCCTAAGCCACCGCCGAAGTTGCCGCCTCCACCTGGGAAACCGCCTAAGCCACCGCCGAAGTTGCCGCCTCCACCTGGGAAACCACCAAATCCGCCGCCTCCTGGGAAACCACCTGGGAAACCGCCATTACCGCCTCTTATCATTTGTACATAAGGGTTAATGCCCATTTGAAATGGAGCCCCTCCCATTGGTCCGAATACTTGTGGAGGGTAGCCAAAAGCTCCTCCAACAACAGGTTGTCCGTATGCTCCAGATCCTACTCCACCGTTACTCCAAAAATTTCCATCTGGTTGAATTTGAAATCCTCCAATAGATTGTGCGCAACTATAAGAACCAGAATAACTAGCAGATCCTGTTAAAGAACCATATCCACCTTGATTATAATATCCGCGGTAATAATATCCAGCGCCTCCTGCACCTGAATTACTAGAAGAGCTGTTAGCAAAAGCAGAGTTTACTGTATTAAGACCAAATAATGCACCTTGTACACCTAATAAACTAGATTGTTGAGACAATAACTCTGCGTCAGTTTCGTAACCTAAAGACTGATTAGCGTCTATTGCATATTTTGCAGATTTGTCTCCAAGTCCAGAAAGTAATTTAGATCCGCCCCAAGCCCCCAAAAGACTTGCGCCTAATTGCAACCAAGGAGAAGTGCTCTTTTTTTGTACTTGAGCCTGCCCTGCTGGTCCGTAATAAATAAAACCAGGTGCTGAGCCTCCAGATCCTGCGTGAGTTACACAATCTTCACAACCACCCTCAACTGCGTCTGCTAATTCTTCTAAATCATCAGCTTCTTTATAATTTTTTACGTTTTTTTCTAGGTCTAATAATTTTTCTCTGTTAGAATCTAAATCTGCAATTAATTTTGAACAAGCTTCAACATGTTTTTCTTTAGAGGGGGATTTGCTTTTTTTACCAGTTTTCCATATTTTAGTATAAGAACAAATATCTTTTGGAATACCATTAGCAAAATTTGCATCTTTATCAACACACCCGGTTGACTCAGGCTCTGTTGTAGCGCTGATTGACGGAGTGTCTACAGCAATAGTGTCAACATAATAATTACAATTATCGTCAGAGTTTTCGTCACAATCACTAGTAGAAGATGAGCTAATTAAAGAAGCAGATGTAACTTCGTTTCTGTCTGTGCTCGGGCTACCTGTATATGCATCGTCGTAGGCATCAATTGCAGAACTTGAGTGACAAGAATTTTTTCCAACATCACATAAAGCTTTTGGAGTTGCCTTATTTATTTTAACTGCTTTTTCTCTATCCGCTTTTATACCTGCTTTTTTTTGAGTTAGTATTTTTCTTGCATCTTCTAAGGTTTTTTGCTTGTTGAATAGTTTAATTTGGCTTTTGATTTTAGATATTAATATTGTATTTTCAGCTAATTCGTCTTTTCTTATTATAGAATTCCATAGGCCTTCCAATTTTTCTTTTTTTTTAATTAATGCTTCTAGCTCACTTTGCAGTGACGATAAATGTTCTGATACTGTTTGATTTGCATCTGCTGCTTGATTTGCATCTGCTATTTTGTTTTCATCTATGATTTTTTGATTGTCTTCTAATGCTTTTTTATTTTCATCTAATGCTTCTCTGTAACTCTCTATACTGTTATTTATATCTGCAATCTGACCACCTCCACTTGAACAATATCCAAAGTTTAAAGAAAGCGGATTATCTTTAAATTTATTAATGTCATCAATAGCACCTTCTTTTAAATATTTACCAAGTGCTTTAATGGTTTTTTTAATTTTTTTCTTAGCAGCTTTTTGTTTTTTTGCTTGATCTTCAACAAAAGCCTTTTTAGTATGTTTGAAAATTTTTTTAGGTGTACATGCTTGTCTTCCTGGCTGTATACCTGCCCCGTAATACGCTGATGCATATTCTGGCATTCCTAAAATGCTCATGCTAAATATTAAAATACTTATATTTATAAATTTCATAAAACAGAATATTTGCTTCATAACGCTTTCCTTGTTTTTAACTTTAGTAAATTAATTTACTATTATATAGTTAATGACTAATTTTAGTTTTTTTAATACATCTATATGAATATAGTACAAAAAAATACTTCATAAAAATAGCCTTTCTTATCAAACCTATCGGTAAGGCCTATGCAATACATAAGCAAAACTAGACTTTTGTTTATGTATTAGACAATTTTTTATAGTTTTTAATAGTTTAAATACAAAATAGCAATATATAAAACCGATAAATTATAGATGCCTAAACAAAATTACTCTACTTATGGCCCGCTTAACAAAAGTTACAAAATTCTTTATATAGATACATGTTCTAAAAACACAGCAAATGTAATTGAGCTTTTGTCTGATCATTTTAAAATTCATACTGCAGCGTCTGTAAAAGAGGCTTTGTTACTAATTGATGACATAAGTTTTTCTTTAATTATAAGTCAGGTAATTTTAGAAAAACAAACTGGTATAGATTTTTTTAAACAAGTAAAAGAAACTAATCTTTCTGACAGTATTCGTATTTTAATAACAGATAAAAATACAAAAAAAAATACTCTTATTGAGGCTATAAACAATGGAGATATATATCATTATCTTAAAGAGGGCTACTCACCATCTGAATTACAAAATCTTATTTACAAAGCCTTAAAACAATACGAAGCAAAGCTAACTATTGACCAAAAAGATTTAGAGTTAAAAAAAGCATATTCAGATTTAAAAGAATTAGACAAATCAAAAACACAATTTATGATGCTTATTAATCATGAACTAAAAACACCTTTAACTAATATTATTAATTTTATATCATTACTAAAAGTATCAAAACTAAATGATGAACAAGAAAAATACTTAAACTATATAGAAGGTAGCACTGGCACATTAAAAAAATTAATTGATGAAAGCTTAAGTTTTATATCGGCCGAAACTGGGCAGTTAAAATTAAATAAAAATATAGTTAGCATACCAGCTTTGTTGCAAAGCCCTTTAGAAAAATTACAAAAAAAAATAAAAAATAAAAAACAAAGTTTAGATTTAAAAATTTGTGATGACAAAATTAAAATTGATATAAAAATTATACAACAAATTTTAAATCATCTTTTACATAACGCAATAAAGTTTGGACCAGAAAATAGTGAAATTAGCTTTCATGTAACCAAGTCAGACAATTTAGAACTTGGATCATTAAAATTTTCAATATCAAACACAGGAAAGGAAGTGCCAAAAGATATAGTAGAAAAAATATTTAAACCATTTGTTTTAAACGAACAAAACATGAACCACAGCCAAGGATTTGGCCTAGGCCTAAGCCTTTGCCAAGCACTATTAAAAGTTCACAAATCCCAATTAAAGTTTACTAATTCAAACAACATTACAAGCGTATACTTTTATTTATAAATCGCTGTTTTTTAAAAAACAATTCTCGGAACACCCAAGTCGGAATATTTTTTTAACTTCTACACTACAACCTACTTTACATGGATTTTGTCTTGCTTGCCTATATTCATGTTTATTAAATTATTTAGCATATATGTAATATTTTTTACTTTTTTATCTTTTTCGTTATCTAAAAATATTGTTATCGGAGTTTATCAATCTTTTAATATACGCACCCCCAAAACTACACAAGTTAATGTACAGGGTGGAAAATACATTAGATTGCAGGATTTTACTAAATTTTTAAAAATTACTGGCAAAAAAAAAGGCGTTAGTTATATTCAGGTAAAAAATAAAAATTTTGTTGTTAATGTATTAAGTGCTAATGATTATAAAAACTATCAGCTTATTAAAAATAAAATTAAATTTTTTTGGGGCCCAAAACTTAATATAATAAATGGAGAAATTGCAATTACCGGAAAAATTCACAGATTTAGTGATTGGTTAGATATTTCTAAATTATCTGGTGATATTAATTATATATTTAAAGCTAAAATAGATGCAGACCTCCACATAAAAATAAAAAAATATTTAACCAAACTATGTAAAAGTAACTTTATACCATGTCCTAATATACAATTAAAACCTTATCCTAAATTAACTGCACCTAAAAAAACAAAAAAATATTTAAAACAATGGACATCTATTTTTAAAAAATTTGGATTATCTATTTTTTTTACATCATCTGTTTTAGATTTAGAACCAAATATACATATTCAAGTTTTAATTGCTGAAGTTAATAAAAATTTTCAAAAACAAATTGGTTTAAAATGGGGAAGCTCTGTGCAGGCGCAACTTTTACCATCTTTTTCTATTAATGATTCACTTCCACTGGCATTAAAAATGTTACAAAGCTCTGGTGAGGGTCAAATTTTAGCGCAACCTAATTTGCTTGTAAAAAGTGGATCAGAGGCAAAATTTTTAGCTGGAGGCGAATTTCCTATTAAAACCAGTGGAATAAAAAGACAGCATACTAGCTGGAAGCATTACGGGATTATATTAAAAATAAAAGCTTACAGAGGTTATAATAATAAAATTGAAAATCATTTAAGTGTAGAGATTTCTGATATTGATAATTCAAACACAGTAGACGGCATTCCATCTATAAAAAAAAGTCATATTAGTAGTATTATTAATACTACTAATAATAACTACATTGCATTGTCTGGATTGTTAAAACATAACAGCGGACAAGACACAGACAGCTTGCCTTGGTTAAGCAAGCTTCCAGTTTTGGGTAATTTATTTAAAAGTAGTAATTTTAAAAATTCAAAAACAGAGTTAGTTATTTTTTTTAAATCCACTATTAAACAATAATATTATGTTAAAAATTTTTACTGCAGCAAAAAAATTAGAAGAACTTTTAAAGCAACATCAGGTTATAGACATTGCAAGTACAGACCATATTAATAATCCTCTTTACAATAAAAAAATGTTGCAAGAGATAATACAAAAAAATTTAAGTGATTTAAATTTACAAGAACAAGAGCGTTTACTTCAAGATTTTTTAATTTATGGGCCACTACATTTACTTTTAAACAACGAAGATGTTACAGAAATATTATGCAACGGCCATGATACTATTTATTATGAGGAGTTAGGGCAAATAAAAAAACATACTGATGTTTTTTTTTCAGAACATAACTATCAATCTTTTGTTCAAAGAATTTTACTTGAAACAGGTCAACAAGTTAATTTAGAAAAACCTTTTACTGATGGCAAGTGGAAAAATTTTAGACTACATATAATTCAATCTCCGCTGTCTAGTAAAAATACTTTTATTAGTTTAAGAAGAAAAGCAAAAGAGGCATGGACTTTAGAAAAATTAAAAACACTAGATAGCATAACAGAAAAAGAACAACTTTTTTTACAAAATTTAATTAAAAGTAAAAAAAATATTTTAGTTATTGGCCCAACTAATAGCGGAAAAACTTCTTTGCTAAATGCACTGTTACAAGAGGTAGAAAGTACAGATAGAGTTTTATGTATAGAGGACACAGATGAACTTAGTTCTCCAAATTCTTTATCTGGAAAACTATTAACCAGAAACGATCCTCAAAAACAATTAACTAATTATAGTCAAACAGATTTACTTAAACAAAGTTTACGAATGAGACCTGACAGATTAGTGTTGGGAGAAATTAGATCTGACGAAGCAAAAGATTTTTTAATGATGCTTTCAACAGGTCACCAAGGTTGTATGGCTAGTCTGCATGCCGACCAAGCTCATCAAGCTTTATGGAGACTTGAAATGTTAATACAAATGGCAGCTCCTCAATGGAATAGTCGTAGTATTCAAAAACTAATAAGCCTTAGCTTAAACTATATTATTTTAATAAAGAAAAAAGATAGAAAAAGACAAATTCATAGTATTCATGAAATAAAAACTTATGAAGATAGTATCGGCTTTATATTAGAAGAATTACTATAAAATAAGCTTGATTTTATATATTTCTTATTGTTAATCTGAATGAAGTTAAAATTGGGATGTCGACAAGTGGTAAGTCAACAGATTTTGATTCTGTCATTCGCAGGTTCGAATCCTGCCATCCCATCCAATTTTTTTTAAATTTTTATAATTTTAGAGTAAACACAAAAAAAGAAGGGGCCCCACAAATGGAGACCCCCTCTTAAGTATAATTTTAATTTTTAAAAATTAAAATTTAACATCTAATCTAACGCCAATAGACTCGCTAGGTTCTTGTTTTTCTTCTACACCAGATGCATCTTTTTGACTTTCTAATTCTTTTTTAGACCAGTATAGTTCTAAAGATGTATCTTCGTTAATTTGCTTAACTCCGTATGCCCTAAACTCTGTATGAGATTTATTAGGTACGATATCTACAGTAGCTGTTCCAGTGCTTGCGCTACTGTTATCAGCATCATAGTTGTAATAAGAAGCACCTATAACCATATCTTTTGAAAGTTTGTACTCAGATCCAACTTTAAAGCTAGAATTTTTTCCGTCAAACCTATCCATTTGATATTGTGCGCTTACATTTAATTTAGAATTAATCTTATAAACACCTCTAGCTGTAATTTTGTTTTTGCGTTTATCTGAAGAATCTTTTTCATTTTGCAATGCTAAGAAAACTGTAAGATCTTTATTAATATCTTTGCTTAATATTATGTTAATCCCCAATTCGTCGCCTACTTTGTTATCATAAGATTCAGTTTCATATAAAGATGCATCAATGCCAATTCCAGCTAATTTTTTTCTACCCTCATGAGTAAATCTAATAGCTATAACTTGCTCTTTTTTGCTATCTTCGCCTAAAGAAGAAGATTCCATTCTAGGAACTAAAACAATATGTTGTTTACCTAAAGTAATCTCTCCTCCGGCAGCTTTAAATGTAATATAAGCTTCATCTAAAAGACGAGATAAGTCTTTAGGTTTGTTAGAAGCTACATTTGATCCATCAACAGTTAGTGATTTATTGTACCACTGACCAGCATCTAAAGTTAACTTAGCATCAAACTTTTCTGTTTCGATGTTTAAAGATACTTGTACCTTGTTTGCATTAAGGTTGTATCCACTCCAATCAGAAGGGTCTGTTGCATCTTTATTAGCAGGACCATTTGTAGTACTGTTAACATCTACTTTGATTTTACCACTAGTTGAAATTTTAGTTTTAGCATAAGCGTTTAAGCTTGCAGAAACTAACAACATAGCAGCCGTGTATTTTATTGCTCTTTTCATCTTGTTCTCCTTGTTTTTATTCCAGCTAAACTATTTATATAGAAGCGGAATTTTAATTTTTGTTAGCTCACCCAATGGCTAACTCTAGTCAAAAAGCACCAAATGTGCCAAGCAAGCTGATGTTATTAATTATCATTAAAAATACTAAAGAATTTAGAATTTTAATAATATATAGTGTATATAGAGCTAAATATTTATTGGCAAAATAGTTTATTTTTTAAATTAATTTGCTTGATTTGAGCAATTTTTAAACATTGTGTATAACAAAAATAGTCATGATAAATATTTTACAAATATACTCTATTAGTTAAATAGATTAATTAATTTTTTTTAAAAATGAGATAAAAAAATTATTAAATAGATAAAAAAGAAAGAGCCCTAATATTAATAGTAAAAAAGAATAAGCTGCTGCTTGCTCCCATCTATAAGATGACAACAAAGAATGTATTGCCAAAGACAGAGAAACATCTTTAGGCAACAAAATTAAACTTAATGCAAAATCACCAGACCCCCACAGAGCAGATATTCCAGAGGCAAATCCTATATATGTTAATACTTGAGGAAAAATTATTTTTTTTAAAATAAAAAAATAAGAAGCTCCTAATGTTTGAGCTAAATAAAATTGCATTTTTAAAGATTCAATCAAAGACTCTAATTTTAAACGATAAAATATAGGCCAAAATAATATGCTTAAGGCTAAAAATAATAAAAAATATTTTATTGCCTCTAAATTATATACTTTGGATAATATCAAATATGAAAACCCCATTAAAACTAAGCTTGGACTAATATAAAAAGTTAAAAATTTTCTAAAATAAGATTTAAAACCCAAGCTTGCTGTTAATAAAAGCAATACAAAAACTCCAAGGCCAACAAAAAAGCCTTGAATAAAAGAATAATAGTATAAATGCCAAGAAATTAAATTTAAATTATTTAATCCAGCTTTTATAATTATAGACAAGAATCCTAAAACAATAACAGATGAAATAAAAAATGGAACTAATAAACACAAGGTGCTAGAAAAATAAAACAATCCATTAGAGTAATCTAAGCTTGTTTGTTTGTTATTAAAAAGACTATATTTTTTTTTAAAAAAATAAAAAATTATACCAAAGCATGTAAATATAAAAACTTGGACCATAGATAAAAACATTGCCTGTGACCAGCTTCCTTGTAATAAAATTTTTTCATAAATAAACACCTCCAAAGTGCGATCGATACCAGAGCTTAGTAGTAGTGGGATAGAAAAACTTGTAAAATATAATGCAAAAAAAAATAAAATAGAAATAAGTAGTTCGTATTTTAAAAGTTTTATTACCGCATACCAAAAAGAAATAAAACTGCAAGACTCTACAAATGCTAAGTTAGCTATATTTGATATTTTTTTTTTAAATAAACTAAAAAATAAAATAGAGCATAAACCTGTATTTATAAAGACATGTGTTAGCACAATTGCTGGCAATCCATAAAATATAACAGAAAACCAAGAGCTTATAGAAAAAAAAGACAAAGCTATAAATAAAGTTGGTATAAAATTAGGTAATAAAAAAAAAATTATTATTTTTTTTTGTAAATTAGATTTTTTTATACCAAGCAAACCTAAAGATCCTAAAAAACCTAAAAATATAGTTATAATTGTGCTAAAAAAAGACTGTTTAAAGGTAAAGGCCAAGCTATTTAAAAATTCTTGATCAAATACAAAAAAAGAAAAAAAGCTATCTAATTTAAAACTGTCAAATAGGTAAACACTTAAAATTAAAAAGGGACTTAAAAGTAACAGATAAAGAAAAAAAGACATACTATGCACATATAACTTCATAGACTGCCTACTTTATGTATAAAAAATTTTGTTTCCATAATTTTAAAGAAGTTTTTATAAATTTTTTGCTTACAGAGTAATCAAGTAATTTTGGTTTAATTAACTTAGAAAAAACACTATTATCACTAACCCCTTTAATAACTGGAAACATAAAATTTTTAAACATAATTTTTTTTTGAATTTTATTAGTTAGTAAAAATTTTAATAGTTGTTTAGATAACTTACAGTTTTTACATCTATTTGGAATGGCCATCATTTCTATTTGATAAGGGTGAGGTGTTTTAAAAATAGCCATCTTATAATTAAAGTTATTTTCTTCTATTATATGATAAGCCACAGAGCTTAAATAAGAAAATACAATACTCTTGTGTTGTGCCTTAAATAAAGTATATGACTTAGACCATGAGTTAGAAATATGCTTAGTGCTTTTTCGTAATTGTGTTAAAAAAGATTTTGGTTTTTTTAAAGTTAAATTTATAGCTATTAATAATTGCATTCCTGGAGAACTTGTTAATGGATTTTGCAAAGCAATTTTGTTTTTTAACTCTGGATTTAATAAGTCAGAAAAAGACTGTGGAATATTTTTTAAACCTTTTTTATAAATAAACCCCATAGGAGACCAGTCATAAGGGAAAAAATATGTTCCTATCATAGGATTATTTTTTATACTTTTTTTAATAGGCAAAACCCAGTTTGCTTTTACTTGTACTTTTTTCCACTTAAATAGTGAGCTTGCCTCTATCATGGAAAATTGATCTAAACCAATAACTAAATCTACTCTGTCATTATTTAACAACTGCATTCTTCTAAGTAACATTCTAGAATCCCCTGCCCTAACCCACCTAAGCTTGCAATTACATTGTTTTTCAAATTCAGTTTTAATATATGTTCCAACTCCCCATTGGTTAATAAAGCTATTGTATGTATAAACATATAATATTTTTTTTGGAGATGTTTTTATATTATTTGTATTATAAAAATAATTAAATTTATTAAAGTTTATAAAGAAAAAAAATATACCTAAAATAAAAATAACAAAGCCTGTTAAAAGACATTTATTTACCAAAGCCACCCATTATACCTTTTGTAAAAAAAATAATCTGCTCCAAGGCATCTTCCTGCTCCAATAAATCCCATAGAAATAAAGCTTAAAAGTAAAATTTGATAAAAAGGAGTAATAGATGCAACATCCATTAATAAATAAAAAATACATAAAATTATTCCAAAAAAAGAGCTAACTCTAACTAAAAAACCACTTACAAAACTAAAGCCAATAAATAATTGTATAAAAAATAATAAATAAGCAAAAAATTGCCAAGAAGGGATAATGGCTTCGCTTATTAAATACTTAAAATTAACAGAGGCGTGCGAGCTGTTTAATAATTCATTTAAAGTTCTGGCAAGCTGAGGGGTAACTAAATAATTAGTATTTAGTTTGTCAATGCTTTGGTTTAAAAAGTAAGAGCCTATACCGATTCTAAAAACAGCTAGTGGAAAAATATGGGCTGTGAATTTAATGCTTTCTAAAAAAGAGTATAACATAAATTATAATAGTAGTAATTGTAAAAAACTGTCAAGATAGTGGTTTAAAAGATTTAATAAAGTCTAATTTCACTATAATAAGGACAGTTTTTTTTTAAAAAGCACAACTTACACTTAGGAGACCTAGCCTTACATAGTGCGCGGCCGTGTAAAATTAACCAGTGAGATAAAATAATCCAGTATTTAATAGGTGTTATTTTTTGTAACTCTTTTTCAATCATTATTGGATTGCTAGACTTTGTCCAGCCAAAACGCAAAGCTAATCTTTTTACATGAGTGTCTACAACTATCCCTTCTGGTTTGTTAAATATTGTTCCTAAAACTACATTTGCTGTTTTTCTTCCAACTCCTGATAGTTTTATTAAATCTTTTATATTGTCTGGAACTTTTTGATTAAAATCTTTTACTATTACTTTGCTACAACTAATAATATTTTTTGCTTTGTTATGATAAAACCCAGTTGAGTGTATTAATGTTTCAACTGATTTTAATCTTGCGTTTGCCATTGCTTTTGGAGTGGGATATTTTTTAAATAAATTAGGCGTTACCTGATTTACTCTTTTATCTGTGCATTGTGCACTTAAAATTGTAGCAATTAATAATTGAAATGCTCCGTCGTGAATTAATGCACATTGCGCATCTGGATAATTTTTTTTTAAAGACTTAAATGTTTTATTATAGTCCATAGAAGTATTTTTCATAAAAATAAAAAATAATATTTAATTAAATTATTTATCTTTGATCAAAAGGTTTCCAAAGTTGATTAATTTTGCCCTTCCATTGGCCTTTTGGTCGATAAATACGATTTTGCTCCCACTGTTCTAAAACATGAGCTAACCATCCAGAAACTCTAGAGGCTGCAAAAATAGGTGTAAATAAATCGCTCAAAATTCCTAGGCTGTTGTAAACAGTTGCAGAATAAAAATCTACATTTGGTAAAATATTTTTTTCTTTTTTCATTAATTCTTCTAATAAATTTGACATTTCAAATAAATTTGAGTCTCCAGATTTCTCACATAATGATTTGCTCATAGATTTTAATATTTTTGCTCTAGGATCTCCGTTTTTATATACACGGTGACCAAAGCCCATAATTTTATATTTATTTTTTAATGAATTTTGTAACCAAGGTTCTACATTTTTTGTTGAGCCAATTTCTTTTAAAGTTTTTAAAACTTCTTCATTTGCTCCGCCATGTAAGGGGCCTTTTAATGCGCCAATAGCACTAACAATGCTAGAATATATATCGCTTAAAGAAGATGCAGTAACTCTTGCTGTAAAAGTTGAGCAATTTAAACTATGGTCTGCGTGTAAAATTAAACAAGTATCAAAAACTTTTACCTGTTCATCTGTTGGCTCTTTGCCTTGAAGGCTATTTAAAAAATTCCATGCCATAGAGTACTCTTTTTGAATTGGTAATAAATCACGACCTTCTCTTATGCAATTAAGCAAAGCTACTAGTGATAACATTTTTCCAGTTAAAGAATTTCTAATAAATAATTGATCTTCTTTTTTAGTAGACTGTGATTTTAAATCAAGCAAAGATAAAACAGAAACTGCTGTTCTTAACCATGCCATTGGGTGAACTCCTTTTATTGGCAAAGTTTTTAATTGTAAAATCTCTTTGTCAGAAAAACTCATATTAGATAATAAATTTTGCTGTAAAGATTGAAGCTCTTCTTTGTTTGGCAATTTATTGTTCCATAGTAAAAAAATAACTTCTTCAAAAGAAGAATTTTTTGCTAAATCCTCAATGGCAAATCCTCGATAAAGTAAAGTCGCATCTACAATTGAAGACACTGAGGTACTGCATGCCACTACTCCCTCTAGGCCCTTGTCCATTGCAGCTTCATATTTTTGCATTATACGCCCCTTTATTGTATAGATTTTTATAATTAATTTTAATAATAAAAAATGATTACATTAAAGTAATCATATTGTCAGCAAACTCTGAGCACTTTACTTCTTTAACTGCGTTAACTCCGCTACTTTTCATTAAACGAGCAAAATCATAAGTTACAGTTTTGTTATTAATTGCTCCTGCTAAAGAATTTAAAATTAAATCTGCAGCTTCGTTCCAGCCAATATGTCTTAACATCATTTCGCCAGATAAAATAATAGAGCCTGGGTTAACCTTGTCTAATCCTGCATATTTAGGAGCAGTTCCGTGAGTTGCCTCAAAAACAGCCATTCCTGTTTTGTAATTAATATTTCCACCTGGCGCAATCCCAATTCCACCAACTTGAGCAGCCAAAGCATCAGATAAATAATCTCCATTTAAATTTAGAGTTGCAATAACATCAAAATCTTTTGGTCGAGTTAAAACTTGTTGCAACGCAATGTCTGCAATTGCATCTTTAATTAAAATTTTACCAGATGCTAAAGCTTGTTTTTGTTCTTCATTAGCTGCATCAACACCTTTTGCATCTTTTGTTTTGTCATACTGAGACCAAGTGTATGTTTTGTCTGCAAATTCACTTTCTGCCAACTCGTAAGACCAGTTTCTAAAAGCACCTTCGGTAAATTTCATAATATTTCCCTTATGAACAATGGTTACCGATTCTCTTTTATTTTCTATGGCATAATTAATAGCAGATCTTACTAAGCGCTGGGTTCCCTCTTTAGAAACTGGTTTAATTCCAATCCCGCAAAAGTTTGTAAACCTTATTTTTTTATAAGATTCTGGATTGTTTTCTTTTAACCAGTCTAATATTTTTTTAGACTCTGCAGTGCCTGCTTTAAATTCTACTCCTGCATAAATGTCTTCTGTATTTTCTCTAAAAATAACCATATCAACAGCTTCTGGATTTTTAACAGGAGATGGAACTCCGGTAAAATATTTTACTGGTCGCAAACATACAAATAGATCTAAAGTTTGCCTAATAGTAACATTTAATGATCGCATTCCCTCACCAATAGGAGTAGTTAAAGGGCCTTTAATTGATATTAAATATTGTTTAAAAGCTTTAATTGTATCATCTGGAAGCCATGAATTATATTTATTAAAAGCTTTTTCGCCTGCGTAAACTTCAAACCATTGAATTTTTCTTGTTCCGTTATAGGCTTTTTTTACAGATGCATCTAAAACTTTTTGTGCAGACTTCCAAATATCTACCCCTATTCCATCACCCTCAACAAAAGGAATAATAGGGTTTTTAGGAACATTTAATACTCCATTTTCAATAGTAATTTTTTCACCTTGAGTTGGATTTTTTAATTTTTCAAATGTTACTGACATAATTGCTCCTTAATTCTTTATATGCTTTATATGCTTTATATGCTCATAGCTCAAGCCTGTTTTGCTTATTATAAAATCTTTTAAATACTCTAGCCAATTTGTGTAAATTTCTTTCAAATTACAACAATATTCTAATTCTCGACTAAGACTTGTTACTTGTAAATTTTTATACCCACAAGGATTAATCCAATTAAAAGATTCTAGATTATTATTTACATTTAATGAAATTCCGTGATAGCTAACACGATTTTTTACTCTTAGCCCTACAAATAAAATTTTTTTATTTTTAAAATATAGTCCGTCTTCTTTGTTATCTAAATGCATGCCGTATTTTATTTTTATTAATTTTTGAAAACTTTCTTTTAAAAAATTAACCCATTCTTTTATATCAATATTAAAAAAATCTAAAGACAGAATTGGATAAACTACTAATTGTTCTGGCATATGTACAGTAACAGATCCCCCTCTTTTAACTTTTGTAAAAAAAAAATTTTTTTCAATTAATTTTTTTTTATTAGTAAAATCTTTTATGCCGCTTGATCGCAAGCCAGAGGTGACTACTGGAAAGTGAGACCCTGCTAATATATAAATAGACTTTTTATCAGATTTTTTATTAATAATATTAAAAACTTTTTTTTCTTGAAGTGACAAAGCCTCTAAATAAGAGCAAGGATTTTTCCACTTACTGTAAATTTTCATATAGTTTACTTTTTATTTTTAAGTTTTTTTAAAAAAAAACTAATTTTACTATTATTAAATAACGAAACACTACTTATTTCATAACTTGGTAAAGATAAATTTTTAATTTTTTTTATAATATCTTGAGGTTTTAAAGTTGACGATAGTTTTAAATGAAACTCTGAACGGCTTAATGTTTGAACTTGTACATCTAAGACCTCTCGCATGTGAAATTTAAAAATAGAAATAAATTTATATAAATCAGATGGGTACAAAGCTCCCTTTACTATTAAAGTAACTTCGTATGCCTGCAGCAAGGCTTTACTTTTTATTCCTACTAAATCTTTTAAAACCAAGTCTCCTGATTCTTTAAAAAATTCTAAAATTTGTTTTTTAATTTTTTTACTTATCTGTACAGGCGTCGTAGTTGATGTTTCAGGCCCTATGCTCCATTGTCTTTTTTTATTAAAAACTACAACTGTTTTTTTATTAGAGGTTTTAAAAATTTTTAACATCAGCGTCATTTTTAATATTTGTTTTTGCTCGTCTAGTGAATATGATATCTCGGCATTTAATATTAAATCGGGCTCCAAATAAGATGCTATTTTAATAGGGTAAAAAGAAGATTTTTTTAGCAAGTCTTTTGGTATAAATTTTTGAAAATTAAACTTTGTTGGATTAAAAAGATACAGTGACAAAGGTTTTGCCTGATTTGCAAAATATTTTAAAAATTGTAATTTTAAGTCATCTATTGTCCTGTCCAAACTTGTTTGTTTATTTAACACAGAGTTGTTTTTGTCTTCTGTGATAATAGATAGAGATTTTTTATCTATTTGATTTTTAGATTCTATATCTATTGCAGATGAATATAAAGATACATTACTTTTTTGCCACCAATTTTTTGCATAACCTGTTTTAGTGTTTAATATATTAAACATTGGTAAAATATTAAATTTATCTTTAATGATATGAAGAAGGCCTTCTTTGTCTAATATTTTTTTTAAATTTATAAAAGATATTTTTAATCTAACACTTGCAGTAGATATAAAAGAAAATTTTGAATTTATATTAAACTTAAAAACTTTTTCTGAAAAAATATAATACTTAGTTTTTTTATCTATTATAAACTGTAGTCGCCTTTTTAAAGACTTTATTTTGTTGTCCTCTAAAACAATATTAAATAAAACCTGTGAAACCTTGTGCCTTGCGTCTTTTAAGGCCAAAAAATAAATTTGGCTTTTTGGCAAACTATGCCAATTAGAATTCTTTAATTTAGTATTAACATGATAAAATGGAAACTCTAGCTCCAGGCTACTATTTCCTTGTAGTGCTTTATTTTTAACAAATTCTAAAAATTTTTTTTGATGTAGTTGTTTATCTTTGATTATTTTTAAAGCAGACTCTTTCATGCCTTCTGGTAAATTTAACAGGTTAAGATTTTGCTCTGATTTAGCTGGTAAAAAAAATACTAATATTAAAAAAAAAACAACGGACTTAAACATGCCATTAACCTTAATAAGTCACTCTGTTGATGTCAAAAAATATGTTTCTTAATTATTAAGAGAATTGACATAAAGGCCCGTTTACTACAATATTACTTAAAATGTCTACTTGCCCCGGTGGCGGAATTGGTAGACGCACAGGACTTAAAATCCTGCGGCCTTTTTGGCCGTGCCAGTTCAAGTCTGGCCCGGGGCACCATTTTTTACTAGACAATGCCTAATAAGATTTTTATTATAAATTTATGAATATATTAAAAAAATACCTTTTAAGCTTGTTTGCAATTGTACTTTTTAGCTTTAACAGTAATGCTGCTGATTTATACCGTAAAATGGGACTTGGTTATCAAAATACTGAAATTCCAGCTTTATCAACTAGATATCACTTTCAACAAAAATTATCTTTAACAGTTAGTACTGGCTTTACCACTAATCAAAATCATACTAAATTTCTTTTAGAGGGTAAAATACAAAAAGTATTATTTGAAGAAAGATACTTAAATGTTTTTGTAGGGACTGGTATAGGGATTATTAATGAAAGAGTTAAAAGTGGCAATCTTAAAAACAACGGATTTAAAATTCATGCAACTATGGGGGCCGAATTTTTTTTAGTTAATCTTCCAAACCTTGGTTTTATATTTGAAACAGGAGTAAGCCTGCAAAGTAAATCTGGAAATATTCAAGTAGATACTTTGGCATATGTTCCATTTAATGCTGGGGTTTATTTTTATTTTTAAAAATAACACAAAAGACTCAAATGTATAAAATTATAAACAGCACTAAAGCTGCTCAGCCTATTGGGCCATATTCGCAGGCTGTAGAAATTAATAATTTTATGTACTTGTCAGGGCAAATTCCATTAGATGAAAATGGAAATTTAAATTCAACAGATGTTGAACAACAAACTCATCAAGTTTTTAAAAATATTAAAAATGTACTAGATGCAAATAAATTAAATTTAAATAATGTATTTAAAAGTCTTATTTTTTTAAAAGATATGAATGACTTTGCAACAGTAAATAAAGTTTACTCTCAATATTTTGTAGAAAATTTTCCAGCAAGGTCTTGTGTAGAGGTGTCTAGGCTGCCTAAAGATGTTCTTGTAGAAATAGAGGTTATTGCCTACACAAAATAAATTATATTTATATATTTTATTATAAACACCAGTGATAAAATTATTTTTAAAAAATTATCTTTTTAACTCCTCTAGTAATTCTGTTGTTAAAATAATATCTCGTATTTGTCTTATAAGCTCGGCAATTTCTATAGCCGGCCTTATTATAGTGTTAAATATAATGAATGATATGTCTTTAAAAATTCAAAAAAGATTGTTGGGGTCAGAGCCTCATATTAGTATTGGCATTGACATTAATAAAAACAAAAAATTAAATTATAAAAATAAATGGAAACAGCTTGATACTTTTTTAAAAAAACAAAAAAATATTGAACACATACGACATGTTAAAAAACAAGAGCTTATTATTAAAACTAATTTTTCTGGACTTCAAAGTGTAATAGCTAAAGAATTTTATACTAAAGATTTTTCTATTTTTTTAAAAAATACTTACAAACAATACCCTCACCTAAAACCTATTAACTCTTTTCAATATAAAAACAGAAATCTTTTGTCAGTGTACATAGAGGAAAGCTTAGCTCAATATTTACAAATACAAGAAGGCGATAAAATATTATTATTTAAACCACGGTCTTTGCTGACTAATATAGAAAATTTAGAGCCTTATAAACAATTAGAGGTAAAAGGCCTTCTTCCATCTGAGTCAAAAACAAATACTGAAAAAATAATTTATTTTGAAAATTTATCAACAAACAAGTTTAAAAAAATATTTCCTATAGAGCTGCAATTACACAGGCCTTATAAATATAAAGATATTTATAAAAAGATAAAAATATTTTCTAAATCTATTAACCTGCCTATTAAAATTACTAACTGGAAGCAAAATAATCATATTTTATTTTTTTCTTTAAATATGGAAAAATCTATAATGGCTTTGTTTTTTATAATTAGTTTAATTATAAATTCATTATCAATTATGACTTTAATTTTTTTACTAATTGCGCAAAAAAGAAAAGATATTCGCATACTTTATGCAATGGGTTTTTCACAAAATCATATTAAAAAATTATTTATGAAAATTAGTTTTATATTGTCACTTGTTGGAATGCTTGCGGGCCTAGTAATCGGCTTGGGAGTTAGTTTGTATTTAAAATATCTTCCATTACAGATACTTCCAAATATTTTTTACAATAATGCCATATCTGCTAAAATTGATTTTCCAATTTTAGGATTAAGTTTAATTTCTATATTATTTTTTGGATATATTGGAGCATGGATTCCAATAAAAATTCAATTTAAAAAAATGAAAATTAAATATCAAGTATAATATTAAGATTTTATATTTTTCCACAAAAAAACACCTAAAAAAGTAAACAAAATAGCTGGTAAAAAAATAATCAAAACACTTTCAAGGCCTAATGCAAGTTTAATGCTCCCTGTATAAATAAACCAATAAAAAATAGACAGCACAACTCCAAATGTATTTTTTTTATAAGATTTAAAGCGACTAATAAATGGCCCAACGCTAAATGGTACAAATATAATAATCAACAATAATCCAGAAAAAGATAACAAAAATCTAGAATAATATTCAACTTCATATCTTACAGTATTTAATCCTAAATTTTTATTATTTTTTACAAATTTATATAATTCTAAACTGTTCATGTATTTATAAAATTCTATACTAAAATTAAAATGTTTAATCTTTGGAGGCTTGCTGATAATATGATCTAAAAAAGTTTTTGTTAGCACTAAATTATTATTATCTACGCTGTAACTTTTTCCGTTATATAGCTTCCATGACATGCTAGATGTAAAGTCCACAAATTTTGCTTTAATAAAATAATCTAAATTCCATGTGGGTGAAAATTTGTACAAAGATAAATTTTTTCCACTTTTGCCTGATTGATCTACAGATTGCAGGTTAAAAATAAAATTATTAGATTCATACCAAATTTTATTGCTGCTTAAAGATAACAAGGGTATTTGCTCTTTCCACACCTCCTCATGATATACCCTTTTGGCCTTTTTTAATAAAATTGGGTTAACATAAGTTAATATAAACAGGGTAATTAGGCTTAAAATAATGGATAAAAAAAATACTGGCTTTAAAATTTTATATAAAGACTGCCCTGAGCTTTGGCAAATAAATAGCTCTTTTGCCTTGTCTAGATGGCTGATAGTAAGGCTTATTGCTAATACACTAACAATACCAGATATTTGAATAAAAATTTCTGTGGATAAATAGACAAAATATTTAACCAAAGAGGCAATGGATACATCTGCTCTAAGCGCCAGCTCCAAAATACCGATGGTATAATAAACCCCTGTCAAAACGACTAACACTTTGGCCCAATTTTTTAAAAAAGTTATTAATAAATATCGATCCAGCATTGTTATCATAAGATATCTTAACTCTAAATTGAAGCGCTTGACTACTTAATAAAAAATTTTCTAACATAAGTATATATGTCACTTAAAATACTACTTATTGATAATAGCCATGCCATAAAAAAAGTTTTTGCCATTTCTTTAAAGGGCTATGACTATGATTTAAAATTTACTGATAATACTAACGAAGCATTAAATATTATTAAAAATTTTAAACCTGAAATTATTTTTATAGATTCTTTAGACCAAGATTTAAAAATATCAGAATTTATAAAAAAATGTAACGAGGATACAAAATCACATATTGTTTTATTAAAAAATAGTGCTTTAAAAAATACAGAGAGTATAAAAACATTAATTAAGTCTAAGGCAATTAAGAATGTTTTAGAAAAACCATTTAACAAGCAAGATTTGCGTGAAATTATACACCCTTATGTTTATAACGAAAATAATGACGACTCTTTAGACACGCCAGTAACTTTGGACCCTGTTGTAAAATGGGAAAATAATATTGATGTCGAAAAATCAGAAATTCTTGATAAAAATTTAGATAAAACTAAAAATACTGACAAGCAAGAAGAAAAATTATCAATTACAACCGAAGCATTACAAAAAATAGTGTTAGAACAATTAAATTATTTTTTTAAAGACAAATCAAAAAAAATTATTGAAGAGTTAGCAACTCCTATAATTCAAGAATATGTTCAAGAAAAAGTAAAAAATTTAGCAAAAAATATTATTGAACAAGAAATTCAAAAAATGCTTAATCAGCAAGACGCTCCATCTAAGTTAAAACAAATATAAACTTTTTAACTTTTAAAATGAAAGACATTAATACTATTAGCAAAGCTAGCGTTGAATGGTTTAGTAAAAATAACTTAGATTGTGATTATACAAAAGTCACTAATAGCACACAAGACTTAGCTAAAAAAGAGGCTTTTAATTTAAGCTCTACTTTAAAACTTTATATAGCTGATTATCAATCTTGTGGTCGCGGAAGAGTAAATGACAGAGTTTGGACATCTAAAGCTGGAGATAATTTTTTAAGCACATGGTCTTGGAATTTTACTCAGACAAACATTACAACAACTTTATCTGAAAAAATTGGAAATCAAGTAATTTTAGCATGCAAAAAAACTTGGCCACATCTAGATTGGAATCTTAATCTTCCCAATGATATTTATTTAAATAATAAAAAAACTGCAGGTTTGCTTATTGATATTTTAAACCAGGGTGATAAAAATAGATTGTTAATAGGCTTTGGTTTTAATATTTACAGCTTTCCAGATAATTTAAATAATAAAAGTACAAATTTATCTGGCCAAACAGATTTTAATATTAATGATTGGGATGCGTTTTTAAAAGCTTTATTTGAAAATTGGAACAAACTCTTAAAAAAAAATATCTAAAACTGTACCACAAACTTAAACAAAAACTTTGCCACAAACTACAAAGTATTTAAATATTTTGTAATAGAAATTAATTCTTTAACAAAAAGTACAATATCTTGTTTACTAGTTTGCCATCCCAAGCTAATTCGCAAAGAAGACCTTGCTTGGTTATCGCAATAGCCCATAGCTTTTAATACTTTGCTTGCCTCAGAGCTTCCAGAACTACATGCAGACCCAGTGCTTAATGCTATGTTTTTTAAATCTAAGCTCATAAGCATGCTTTCTCCATTTAAATTAGAAAATAAAATATTAGATGTATTTGGAAGTCTAAGAAAATCTTTTCCAATAATTTTAGAATTAGAAATATTTTTTAAAATTTCTTCTTCCATAAAATCGCGCAAAGTTTTCATTTTTAAAAAATATTCAGAAATTATTTTTGAATCTAACATATGCTCTGCCATTAATCCAAAAGATGCTATAGACAAAGTGTTTTCTGTTCCCGCCCTTCTAAAACGCTCTTGCCCTCCGCCTTGAATTAAAGAATTTATATTTACTCCTTTTTTTACATATAATAAACCAGAGCCTTTTAAACTATAAATTTTATGAGATGAAAAAGAAACAAGATCGGCTCCTAATTTTTTTAAATTTAATGGAACTTTTCCAAACGCCTGAACTGCATCGCAATGAAGCAATGCTCCGCAGTCTTTTACCATATTGCTAATTTTATTAATTGGAAAAATGTGACCAGTTTCATTATTGGCATACATTATCGAAAGCATAGCTACATCTGTTCCTAACAAAGGTTTTAATTGATCTAAATTAATTTGCCCGTCTTTATTTACTGGTAATATATCTAACTTTAAGCCAAATTTTTTTAAATACTCTGCTGTTTTAAAAACACTTGGGTGCTCAACTGAACTTATAATAAATCTATTACGAACATTTTTATCACTATTTGTTTTGTCTAATAGTTGCGGTAATACTTGAGAGAAAAAAACGCCCTGTAATGCTAAATTGTTAGCTTCGCTTCCTCCAGAGGTAAAAATTAACTCCAAAGAGCTTACTTTTAATAATTTAGCTAAATTTTGTCGAGCTTCTCTTATAATTTTTTTAGGTTCTCTGCCAGTTTGATTAATTGAACTAGGATTTCCCCAGTCTTCCATTTTTTTAATTAAAATTTTTTTTAAAAATGGAGCTAGTGGAGTTGTAGCATTATTATCAAGATAAATGGCTGTCTTCATAAGTTAAATGTTATTTTTAGTAAATAGCTTCTCTTAATTTTGCACTTAAATAATCCATTAGCCAAACTACAGATGCAATAACAATTACAATTGTTCCAACTTCGTTCCATTGGGCTAAGCCTTGATACTGAACTAAAAGTGTACCAATTCCCCCTCCTCCAACTAATCCAATTACTGTAGCCATTCGAATATTAATATCCCATCTGTAAATCGTAAATGATAAATATGGTAAAATAATTTGTGGAACAACGGCATACCAAACTACTAAAACTGGGTGAGCACCTGTGCTTTCGATAGCCTCTAAAGGGCCTTGCCCAACAGATTCAATTTGTTCTGAATATAATTTAATTAAAGAAGAAACAGAATGAATAGCTAAAGCTAGCATTCCTGCAAATGGACCAACCCCCACCCAAACAGAAAATATAACTGCCCAAACTAGTGGCTCTACAGATCGTGTAAAGTTAGAAATAAATCTGATTACTGTATAAACAGAATTTCCTAAAAGAGAGTTTTTCATTAAATTACGAGCTGCAAAAAAACTAAAGAAAAATGCAATAGGTATAGCAATAAATGTAGCTAGGAATGCAATAAAAATAGTATCTACCATGCTAGATAACACTTGAGATATAATATTCCAGTTTGGTTGAAATAGCGCAGAAAATATTCTTTTAGCTCCGCTTAAACCTTGTGAGCTAAATAATAAATAAAGATTAATATCTACTAAAATGCTTCCTAATAATATTGTTAAAATTAAAACTAAAGAAATAAAAATTCCTGAAAAAGAAAATAAATTAAATTCAGATTGTAGCTCTTTTCTATTTTTTAAAAACTTGTTAGTTTTATATATTGCCATAGACCCTAAAGAGCTATTTTTAGATGTCCATAATAAAGAAAAAATAAAACTAAATGCTAATAAAATAAAATAAAAAAATGAAGGTAAAATATTTTTTTCATATATTAAATAAGAAGAAGAAAAAAACAAAGAAAAAAATAAATAAAAACTTAATAAAAAATTAATAAAAAAAGCTTTGGCTTTAGCGCTGCGCTTTTCTTTTGAAATGTGATTTTCAAAACTTTCTGTGGTTTTAAATTTATTCAATTCCAACCTCTCTGGCTTGTTCGCCATAAATTCTTTTAAACCAAGCTTCGTCAATATCTAATGGAGATCCTTCAAAAACTAATTTTCCATCTTTTAATGCAATTACTCTTGTTGCATACTTTCTAACCAAGCTTAAAAAATGTAAATTGCAAACTACAGTTTTGTTTAATTCTTTATTAATATAGGCTAAGTGATCCATAACAGAATGCGATGTTGCTGGGTCAAGGCTTGCTACTGGTTCGTCGGCTAATAAAATTTCTGGATCTTGCATAAGCGCCCTTGCAATTGCAACTCTTTGCTGCTGACCTCCACTTAATTCGTCTGCCCTAATATAAGCTTTATCTTTTAATCCTACTAATTCTAAATTGCTCATAGCTTTGTCTGTTTCTTTTTTAGAAAATTTAGCAAAAATGCCATTAAATAAACTAACTTTAGCCAAAGACCCAGAAAGCACATTAACTAAAACGCTTTTTCTTGAAATTAAATTAAAATGTTGAAAAATCATTCCAATAGATTTTCTGGCAAGTCGTAATTCTTTTGATTTTAAACTAATTATATCTTGTCCTTGAAAATTAATTTCACCAGAAGACGATGGCACAAGCCCATTAATACACCTAAGCATGGTTGATTTTCCAGATCCGCTTAAGCCAATTACTGCTAAAAACTCACCCTGCTTAACATCAAAAGACACAGATTTTAAAGCATGAACTCCATTTTCATAAAACTTTTCTAAATTTTTAATCTCTAAAATTGTTTTGCTCATAAATATTTTTTTATTTTTTATTTATTTTTTTTTTTTTATTTTTTTATCTTTCTTTTTTAAAGTTCCCTCTAAATCTAACTTAGTGCTTAAAATCATTTTTCTTATTTTGTCGTAAGCGCTGTCTTTAACCTCTACTAATTTGTCCATATCATAAAGTTCTTTTAAAGCTTTGTGTCCTTTTTTTGTTTTTTGAAAATCTAGTAAAGCTTGTTTTATTAATTGTTTTACTTTTTTATTTTTTACTTTATCTTTATAAAGATTAGTCCTTAACATCCACGGTTCATTAGGTATTCCCTCTGATATAGCTAAAACTTTTATTTTTTTTCCAACATCTGGAAACTGTGTGATAACTCTTGCCCTTGCGTCTCTTAAAATTTTTACTTTTTTTCCATTTACTATTTTTGTTATTGGCTCATCATAATATGTAGACCCAGCATTTACTTGTTTTTGATAAACCATAGTAACTACATTGTCGTGTTTTTGTGCAAATACATGTGACTTTAATTTTATTCCTGCTTTTTGTAGCATATTAAACGGAACAATATATCCAGATGTTGAAGCTGGGTCAGAAAACGCAAATCTTTTTCCATTTAAATCTTTTAAAGTTTTAATTCCGCTGTCTGCCCTTACAATAATTTGTGAATAATAAGTTCTTTTTCCATTTGATCTTTCAACTGTTAAAATAGCTTCGACAGGATATTTTTTAACATTTTTTGTTAAAATATATCCAAAGGTATTAAAAATAGCAAAATCTGCTCGATTTGTTCCAAAAGCTTCTACAATAGCTATGTAACTTGAAGGTATTGATCCTTTTACATAAAAACCAGTTGGCTTATTGTATAATGCCTTAGACACATATTTTGAAACATAATCTACAACTTTATCTGTCGCCAAAGAAATAGTTCTGGCGTCAATTGCAGGAACAAAATACATAGTAAATGGCCTGTTTTTTGAACCAACGGGAGGCTCTGTACATGCAATTAAATTAGCAAAAATTAGTATGTAAAAAACAGATAATAATTTTGTCATAATTTCCTTATATTGTTTTAAGTATTAAGTACAATAATGGTGATTGTTTTGCAAAGAATAAAATTAATTACTTAAGGCTTAAATAATGGACATTTCTTAAAGTAAGCTTTATTCTATAGTTTCTTAAGTAGAGGTAACTATGATTAAGCCTTTAGGCATACAAAAAAAATTAAATATTGATGACCTGATAATTGACGAATCTCAATTTTCTGGCGAAGAAGACATTCCATTAGATGTTGTTTTTGTAGGGGCAGGCCCTGCAGGGCTATCTGGAGCTATTAAATTGGCTCAATTATCAAAAAAAGAAAATTTAAATTTAGAAATTGGAGTATTAGAAAAAGCTTCTGAACTTGGTGGACATAGTTTATCTGGTGCAGTTATTAATCCTAAAGCTTTTTTAGAGTTATTTAATGAAAAAAAAATAGAAGACTTTCCTTTTAAAAATAAAATAACAAAAGAAAAAGTACTTTTTTTAACTAAAAATAATTCATTTAGACTTCCGACACCTCCGACAATGCACAACAAAGGAAATTACACAGCCTCATTATGTGAAATTGTTAAATTTTTAGGAAAAGAGGCAGAAAATTTAGGTATTAATATTTTTACAGGATTTCCAGCAAAAAATTTATTATTAAATGGAAATAAAATAACAGGAGTTCGAACAACTCCTAGCGGTTTAAATCGAGATTCAAGTAAGGGCCCTCAGCACACAGCATCTGTAAATATTAAAGCAAAAATTACTGTTTTATGTGAAGGTAGTCGTGGACCACTTGCTCAATCTTACATACAAAAAGAAAGTTTAACTGGAAGGTCTCAACAAATTTATGCTCTAGGTGTTAAAGAATTGTGGCAGGTTCCTAAAAATTTAGATCATATTGTTCATACTTTAGCATGGCCATTAGATTCTTCTGATTTTGGAGGTTCTTGGATATACCCAATGGGAGAAAACAAAGTTTCTATTGGCTTAGTTATCGGGTTAGATTATAAAAAACATTCTGTTGATGTTCATACAAAATTACAACACTTAAAACAACACCCAGTTTTTAAAAAGATTTTAAAGGACGGAAAAATTTTAGAATGGGGAGCTAAAACTATACCCGAAGGTGGTTGGGACGCACTACCTACTAAGTTATATGGTGATAATATTTTAATTGCAGGCGATGCAGCAGGCTTTGTAAATGTTCCAGCCCTTAAGGGAATTCATTATTCTATGTATTCTGGTATTTTTGCAGCCCAAAGTGCTTTTGAGGCTTTAAAAAAAGAAGATTGTTCAAAAAATCAGCTGTCCTCTTACCAAGAAATGATTAATAATAGTTTTATAAAAAAAGATTTAACAAGTGTAAAAGAAATCAGACCTAGTTTTAAAAAAGGATTTATTATTGGAGGTATTAAAGCCGGTTTATTAAGTTTAAAACTTAATGCACTAGTTTTTAAAAACCCTCCAGTTAAAGAAGATGCAGAAGAGGTAAAAAGTTCTGACTCTGATCCAGAAACACTCCCCGTTAATCCTGATATTAATATTTTAAGCAAAGTTGATGGAGTTTATTTATCTGGAAACAAAACAAGAGACGATATACCTTGTCATTTAAATAGCGAAAAAGATATAGATAAAAAAACTGCAGAATTTTACGCTGCACTTTGCCCTGCTGGAGTTTATGAATGGCAGGATAATAAATTAGTAATTAATTCTCCTAATTGTATAGACTGTAAAGCAACAGATGTGCTTGGCCCAAGGTGGGAAGCAAGAGAAGGTGGAAGTGGCCCTAACTATAAAGAAATGTAAAAAAATATTTGCTACTTAAAGGATAAAAATGATTGAATATACTACAATTGGCTTAGGCTCTGGTTTATTTTTTTTCTTTTTTGTTAATTTTTTAAAAAATAAAAAAACTTTTTTTAAAGCTCATGGGCAGGCAAAAAATATTATTTTACAATGCGAAAGAGAAAATGAATCTAACTTAAAAAAATTAAAAGAAAGAGAAGAAATATACATACAAGAAAATAAAAGTATTTTGTTAAGAAAAAAAAATCGACTAGAAAATAAAAAACAACAATCAAAATCTTACTTAAAAAGACAAGAGCGTTTTTATTCTGAAAAAATAACAAACAAAACAAAAATATTTGAAAAAATTAATACTATTGTTGTCAAATTTAAATCAGACATACTAAATAAAGAAAAAGAATTATCAGAGCTTAAAAACAATAACAAGTTACAAAGATCTAAATTAAAAACAAGTCTAGAAAATTATTCACAATCTAATATTATTGATATCACAGATCACTTAAAAGAAAAAAGAAAAAACCAGCTAGAGCAAAATGCAAAAATACATAGCAAAGAGCTGATAGAAAGTTTTAATGTTACTGCAGAAAAAAAAGCAAAAAATATTTTACACAACAGCTTAAATCGCTTTACTATGCCTTATTGCCCTCATAGAGGAATTGGAATTATTAGCTTTAACAGCGAAGAGCATTTTAGTTTTTTTTGCGAAACTCATTCTAGTTTGTTTCCTAAAATTGAAACTATTTGCGAACTTACTATTAAAATTTCAGAGCAAACTGTTGAAGTTTTAACAAGAGACCCTATGAGAAGAAAATGGGCAAGTGATTTTTTAGAAAAAATTCTTTTTTACAAAAAACCTCTTAAAGAAGGTCAAATGGAAGAAATTTTAGATAAACAAAAAAATTATTTATTAAAGACAATTCAAAATGACGGAAAAAAAGCTTTTCAAAAACTTGATCTTAAACCTCTTCACAATAATGTCTTAAATGTTTTTGGTACTCTACAATATCGTTACTCTTTTACACAAAACCAATATGGTCACTGCCTAGAGGTTGGATTTTTATGCGGCTTGCTTGCTTCAGAAATAAACGCAGAGGTAAAAAAATATAGATTATCTGGGCTGCTGCATGACTTAGGAAAGGCTATCGACCATAACAAGCAAGGCGGTCATGCAGTAATTGGTGCCGATCTTTTAGAAAAACATAATGTAGATGAAGATATTGTTTATGCAATTAGGTCTCATCATCATGATACACCTCCAAAAAGTAGTTTAGATTTTTTAGTTATTGCAGCAGATGCTTTGTCTGGGGCAAGACCTGGGGCAAGAAGGTCAACTGCAAATAGTTATAATCAAAAAATGGATCAGCTATATGAAATTGGAAATAGCTTTCAAGAAATTAACCAAACATTTGTTTTAAATGCAGGCAGAGAGTTAAGAGTTTTTGTAGATAGCAAAAGAGTTTCTGACAAACGTATTTTAGAATTACACAAAGAGCTTATTGAAAAAGTAGAAACAGAATGTAAATATCCTCATCAAATAAAAATAATAATTATCAGAAAGAGCTCTGCAATACAAAAAACAGGAAGGGCTAGTTAGAGCTAGGTTTTTTAACTGCTTTAGACCGGCTGCCGTATTTTTTGCGGAAGCGTTCTGCCCTACCCTCTGTATCTAATAAACGATTTTGACCAGTATAAAATGGATGAGATTGACTAGAAACTTCTATTTTTACTAAAGGATACTCTTTGCCGTCTTCCCATTTTATAGTGTCAGTAGTCTTTACTGTTGATTTAGTTAAATAACTAAAGTCACAAGATACATCTTTAAAAACTACAAAGCGATTATCAGGATGGATAGATTTTTTCATAAAGCCCTTAATTAATATTACTTACAAAATTTTACTTATAAAAATTTACTTATAAAAATTTGATATTTGTTTGTAAATACACACTACAAAACCTTTCTAGAAAAATAAAGCATATTTTTTTAAACTACGCAAGCTTGTTTAGGTGCAAAAGACAAGAATATCTATAGATTTTTTATTAGCCGCGATATTCTTCTTCAGAAAAGTCATCTACTTGAATACAGTCCCATCTCATTTGGTGAACCTCTAAAAGCTGATTATGTTCACTTTGAGTTATCAAGTTAAGCTCTAATGCTTGTTTTAATCTAAGGTTCATTTTTAATTTTGGAATTTTATTTTTTTTACATAATGTTGTAAATTTTTTCTCTAATATTGCAGACTCATTAGTTTTTTTAAAAGCTTGGCTTTGTTTAAAAAAATGATCTTCTTTATTTTTAGATAAAAAAATACCATCAAACAAAGAGTCTCTAAAATCAGAATCATTTAATATATCTTTTGCAGCTTTATGAGAAAGGCTGTCTGAAGATGGAACTCCTATTATATTAAGTGCCGACCAATATTGAATAACTCTTGTAAAAAACCATCCCAATAATGGAACTTTAAAATTAACAAAAATACCATCAAAAGATTTTTGAATATCATAAAAAATTTGGTTTAAACTATTTTTTACAATAACTAATTCTTCTTTTTTATAATTACTGTGTGAATATTTATGAAAAATTGCAGCTGCGGTATACAGGTTATATAAAATATCTGCAAACCTCCCCGTCATTTTTTCTTTGCGTTTTAATCCGGCTCCCATTAATCCCATAGCTACATCAGACATTAATGAAAACACACTTGTGGCCCACATAAATTTTTGAACATATCTTTTTAATCCTGGTACTGGATTTTGTTGGTAAAAATATCCTCTACTAATACTTAAAATAAAAGTTCTACAAATATTTATAAAAATATGTCCTAAGTGAGAAAAAAAAGCTTTGTCAAATTTTTTAACATCACCTTCTTGTAAAGACTGCATTTCAAGAAGTGCATAAGGGTGGGCCCTAAATACACCTTGTCCAAAAATAATTAAAGTACGAGTTAAAATATTAGCTCCCTCTACTGTAATTCCTATTGGAACTGACATATAAGGAATGGCTAAATTATTTTTGCTTCCCATAGAAATACCACTTCCTCCTAAAATATCCATTGCATCTTTATAAGAATCTCTTGCCCATTCGGTTGTAGAATATTTTGCCATTGCAGTAACTACTGGTGGTTTTAAATTTTGATCCAACGCGCTCAATGTGTAAGACCTTACAGCTTCTGCTTTATAACAAACGCCACTCATTCTAGCTAAAACTTCTTCTACTCCTTCAAAATTACCAATAGGCATGCCGAACTGCCTTCTAATTAATGAGTGGTTAGAGCTAAATTTTGTTGCTAATTTTGCTCCACCAGCACTAAGTGCAACCAAAGAAATACCCCTTCCAACAGACAGGCATTCCATTAACATCATCCAACCTTTGCCTGACATTTTAAGTCCGCCAATAATGCTATCTTCGGCAGCAACAACAACATCATTTCCTTGAATTGGACAATTATGAAATGGCAATGACATTGGATCATGGCGGCGACCTAGCACAACACCTTTGCTGTTTGAGGGGATTAAAGCACAAGTAATTCCTAAATCTTTTTTATCTCCTAATAAATTTTCAGGATCTTTTAAGCGAAAAGCTAATCCAATTACTGTAGAAATACTTGCTAATGTAATCCACCTTTTATTCCAGTTTAAACGAATTTTAATAACTCCGTCTTCTTTAAACAAAACTCCTTCTGAAGAAATAGCACCTGCATCACTTCCAGCCCCTGGTTCTGTTAATCCAAAACAAGGTAACTCTTCTCCTTTTGCTAATCTGGGAAGATAATAATCTTTTTGTTTTTGTGTTCCATAATGAATTAATAATTCTGCTGGTCCAAGAGAGTTTGGAACCATAACTGTAATTCCTGCAACAGTTGACCTTGAAGCTATTTTTTGAATCACAGCACTATGTGCCGCTGCAGAAAATTCTAAACCATCATATTTTTTAGGTATAATCATTCCTAAAAATTTTTTATCTTTTATAAATTGTAAAACATCTGTTCCTAAATCTCTTTTTTTCCAAATTTCCCAGTCATTTATTTTTTCACATAGTTCTTGTACTGGGCCGTCTAAAAATTCTTTTTCTTCTTTGCTTAAAGTTGCTGGTTTTTGTTCTAAGATTTTTTTTATATTTGGCTTGGAAGAAAAAAATTCTGTTTCAATCCAAGTTTGTCCAGCTTCTAAAGCTTCTCTTTCTGTTTCAGAAATATCTGGAATAACTCCAAGTTTTTTTAATAACATAAAAACTAATGGAGATATAATTCTAGACCTTACAAATGGAACAAATAATAAAATTATTACAGCAATTCCTACAGCAAAACATAACCAAGAGTTACTCCACAATGAAATTTGAAGTAATAAAAAAATAAACCAAAAAACAGATGGCAAAGAAAAATAAGCAGCAAATAAAATAATTAAAAAAGATACAACAATGGTAAAAATAACTGGTTCAAATAAAAATTCTAGACCTATTACATGAGCTAGCATAGCCTCTCCTAATTGATGCAAAACGGTAAATTATATCTTTGTCATACAATTATCAAAATTTTAAACAAATACAAATAATTATTGCATTCCTATATATATGCGTTATGTTAACCCGTTCTCAATAGAGAATAAATAACTTTGACTCGGGCTATTTATATAACCCATAAAAAAGAGCGAAAAGGGAAAACACATGGCTGCAAAAAGTACAAAAAGTACAAAAAGAATAATAAGATTTAAAACTCAAAGAAGACTAGGGACAGAGCTTCCCGGTCTTGGAAAACCTGGCGCTTTAGACAGGCGACCATACCCTCCTGGTGAAAACGGAAATAAAAGACGAAAATATTCTGATTATGCTTTACGACTAGAAGCTAAGCAAAAAATTCGCTTTCATTATAATATTAAAGAAAAACAATTAAGAAATTTTATAAAAAAATCTAAAAAAGGATCTTCTACCAACTGGGTAAATACTTTAGCTGGATTATTAGAAACAAGGTTAGATAACATTGTTTTTAGATTAGGAATGGCTCCAAGCATTCGCGCTGCAAGACAATTAGTTTCTCACAAACATGTATTAGTAAATGGCTCTGTGTTAAATATTGGCTCTGCAATTGTTCCAAATGGTGCTACAATTAGTATCACTGAAAAAGCAAAAGAAAACCAAGCCGTAATTCAAGCAACGGGAAGCCCAAGACTTGAAGTTCCTGATTTTTTAAGACGAGAAGACAAAGGTAATTTACCTTCTGGAGTTTTGCAGGCAATCCCAACTGTTGCCCATATTCCTTTTGAGTTTGAACCTGGTTTGTTTACAGAGTATTACGCCGCTCGTAAAGTATAATTTTTTATTAATATAATATAAACTAGACTTGTAATAATATTG
>JAAGOD010040848.1_pt1 | contig 79998 bp, 64 predicted proteins | sample 8389681 | NCBI WGS metagenome assembly JAAGOD01 (sample SAMN13964374, study PRJNA552185) | sponge metagenome | biome: deep-sea hydrothermal vent fields; feature: spots directly above weak diffusing fluid; material: seawater and sediment | host: Tedaniidae sp. KZ-2020 ... | reverse complement strand
TAATGCAAAACTCTTCATTAAATAAAGATCCAAAAAATATTCAAAGCATGTTTGCATCTATTGCAGATTCTTATGACAAAGCCAACAAAGTTATGACTTTTGGTTTAGATAAAAAATGGAGAAAACAAGTTGTTAAATACAGTAAGGCACAAAAACAAGATAAGATTTTAGATTGTGCAACAGGTACTGGAGATTTAGCTTTTTGTTTTGAAAATACTATTGGCGCAAACACTACTGGAATTGATTTTTGTCAAGAAATGATAAACATTGCAAAACAAAAAGCTGTTAAACAAAATAGCAATACAGAATTTAAAACAGCAGACATGACACAGCTTCCTTTTAAAGATAATCAATTTAATGTATGCAGTGTTGCCTATGGAATTCGCAACACTAATAATATTAAACTTGCCTTAAAAGAAATGGCTAGGGTTACTAAGCCAGATGGTTATTTGGTAATTTTAGAAACTGGTGTGTCATCTACTTTTATTATTAAGCAAAGTTTAAGTTTTTACACTAAGCATATTATGCCTTTGCTTGGTGGATTTATTTCTGGAAAAAAAACTGCTTATCAATATTTAAATCAATCTAGTCAAAATTTTCCAGGAGGAAAAAACTTTGTTAAACTCTTAAAAGATACTGGTCATTTTAAAAATATAGAATTTAAAAGTCTTTGCTTGGGGGCTAGTTTTTTATATAGGGCTCAAATAAAATAATATTTTTAACCACAAACTTTGTTGTAAGAATCTATAAATTTTTTAGCTAATATTTCGTCGTCGCCAATTAAGCCAATGCTCATTCTTAGCAATCCTGGTTTTAATCCAATTTTTTTTTGTTCTTCTTCTGGTATTTCACTAGAGGTGCTTGCGCTTGGGCAGCTTAATAATGTTCTAGAAAATCCTAATGATACGGCAAACAATCCAAACTTTTGTTCCTGTAATAATTGCGACAAAGCAGTTGCTTTTTCTAAACTTCCGCAATCTAAAGTAATCATGCCTCCGTAAATATATTCTTCTGAAGATCTCATTTGTTTAAATAAATTATGTTGAGGGTGTTCTGGTAAGCCAGGATAATAAATATTTTTAATTCCTGCCTCTAACATTTTGTCTACTAAAAATTTTGCAGCTTTAGAATGTGCAAGCATTCTTAATGGCAAATGATCTAATCTAGAATATAATTGATAAGCAATATTAGGGTCCATCACTGGCCCATAAAGCATCGCAACTCCAGAGTTAACATCAATTAATTGAGAAATAAAATCTTGGCTAGCACAAATAGCTCCTGCAATTAAATCACTGTTGCCTGAAATATATTTTGTACAAGAATAAACAATAATATCTGCTCCTAATTGTTTTGGCGAAACCAAAACTGGAGTAAAAGTATTATCTACAACAAGTGGAATATTATTTTTTTTTGCAACTTTTGACAAACTAGAAATATCACTAATTGCCAAAAGAGGATTGCTCATAGTTTCTGTATAAATTAATTTTGTGTTTGGCTTAATTGCTTTTTGAAAAGCTTCTGCATTATCTGGATCTACAAAACTAATACTAATGTTTGGTCTTTTAGATAAAATATTGTTAAAAAGAGCCCATGTTCCACCGTAAATAGTGTTAGAACTTATTATATGCCCGCCGTCTAAAAGTAACTGCTCTATAGTGCAACTAATAGCTGCCATACCAGAGGCAACTCCAAAGGCAGCTTCTGTATATTCCATTGCTGCTAATTTTTTAGAAAAAGCTGTAACAGTTGGGTTAGAGTGTCGACTGTATAAATAGCAGCCCTGAAGATCGCCTTGAAATACTTTTTCCATATCAGAGGTATTTAAAAAAGTAGATGTTGCAGAGTGATCAATAACTGGCACAACTCCGCCCTCTTCTCCAAAGTGCTGAATGTCTCTAATAGCTTGTGTGTTTTTTTTAATTTTATTATCTTTCATAAAAATATTAACCAATTTTATTTATTTTTTACCAAATTTTTTTTATTATTGGCTGTCAATTTTGCCTGCAACTTATGTGTTGCTATAGTTTTAATACTTTAATATGTATCAATCTGATACAAATAATTATAAATTATTTAAGCATGTTGTATTTCTGGCCGATAGTCTAGAAAATAATATAAAAAATATTTATTAAGATTTTAAGCTTTATACAACATTTTTAAAACATAACTTTAAACACAACTAAAGATTCACAAAGGCTGCAAAATGAATATAACAGATGTAAAAATTTTATTAGTTAATGAAGAAAGGCTAAAGGCTTATGTTAGTATAGTAATTGATAACTGCTTTGTGGTTAAAGATTTAAAAATTATACAAGGGCCAGGAGGCTTATTTGTTGCAATGCCTAGCAAAAAATTAAAAGACAATAGTTTTAAAGATATTGCACATCCCTTAAATAAAGAATCAAGATTAATAATAGAAAATTTAATTTTTACAGAATATAAAAAAACATTAGAATCTGTAAGTAAATCTTTAGATCAAGTCACCGAAGAAAAATGAGTTTTATCTAAATTTTTAACACTCAGTTTATTTCTTCCGCTTTTTTTAGATTTATACAAAGCCTGATCGGCAAAAAATAAAACTGCTTTTGAAAACTGTGTTTTTGTAATTTTTAATGTTGTTATTTTTTTTATATCTACAAAGCTTAATCCAGAACTAAAACTTATTTGAATTGTTGAGCAACCTTGTTTAAATGTATGCTTTGATATTTTTTTTCTAAAATCTTCGGCCCACTTACTTGCCTCTTTTTTTGTTCCATAAATTACTACACAAAATTCATCGCCACCATAACGGGCTGCAAAACTTTTTGAATTTATTAGACTAGCCTTTAACAGTTTTGCAAATTCAGACAATACAAAACTTCCAAATAAATGACTATTGCCATCGTTAACAGATTTAAAATGGTCTAAATCTAACATGCAAAAACCATAGCCCAGATCTTGTTTTTTGTTTTTTGTTAATTTAGTTGCTGCAATTTTTTTGTTATTATATTGTGTAAAAATATTTTCTATTTTTTTGTAAGCTTTTTCCATTATAAATAATTGTGTTAGTGAATCTGTAATTGATAATTTTTTTAAAATTTTATTAGCCTCTTCTAAATCATTTCGCATAGTTTTAATACGCCATTGCGAAGCAACTCTTGCCATTAGCTCTCTGGCGTCAAAAGGTTTTGCTAAATAATCGTCTGCGCCCATGTCTAAGCCCTCAATTACCTCCAATTTATCTGACCTGCCTGTTAAAAAAATAACTGGTATATATTTTCTTTTTTGCCGCAACTCCTGTAAAATTTTAAAACCATTTATTTTTGGCATATCAATATCTAAAATTACCAAATCTGGAGAGCTTATTTTTAAAGTTTTTATAGCTTTGGAGGGGGAGGAGAAACTTAAAACATCGTGGCCCTGCCATTTTAAACACTCAGACACTAAGTCTAAAATATTAGGGTCATCATCAATTACATAAATAGGCATAATTTAACTCCTTATTTACAATATATTATTAGTGTGCGACTATTTCAATTATTAAAACAGGATTATTAATGTCTTATAATTTTTTAAAGATAGAAAAAAAATGGCAAGATAAATGGAGCAAAGAAAAGTGCTTTGAAGCTATAGATAATTCTACAAAACCAAAATATTATGCCTTAGATATGTTTCCATATCCTTCTGGACACGGGTTACATGTTGGTCATATTGCCTCATACACTCCTGCTGATATTTTATCTAGGTATAAACGAAGCATGGGGTTTAATGTTTTGCACCCAATGGGTTACGACGCCTTTGGTCTTCCTGCTGAGCAACATGCTATAAAAACTGGAGTGCATCCAGAAGAAACTAGCAAAGCTGCTATTGAAACATTTAAAAGGCAGCTTCAATCTTTTGGTTTTAGCTTTGACTGGTCTAGAGAAATTTCTACTTGTGATAAAAATTTTTATAAATGGACGCAATATATATTTTTAATTTTATTTAAAAAGGGCTTGGCATATCAAAAAGAAGTTCCAGTAAATTGGTGCCCTGCTTTAAAAACAGTTCTTGCAAATGAAGAAGTAATAGATGGAAAAAGTGAAAGAGGGGGTCACCCTGTTTTTAAAAAACCAATGAAGCAATGGATGCTAAAAATTACTGACTACGCAGAAGACCTGCTAAAAGATCTTGATACTTTAGATTGGCCACAAAAAACTAAAGACATGCAGCGAAACTGGATAGGAAAAAGCGTAGGTGCAAATTTAGATTTTAAAATAAAAAATAAAAATGATAAAATAAGTATTTTTACCACTAGACCTGACACAATATTTGGAGTTAGTTTTATTATTTTAGCTCCAGAGCATAGTTTATCTTTGTCTATTGCAACCGAAGATCAAAAACAAACAGTACAAAATTATATTAAGCAAGCTAGTAAAAGTAGCGAGCTTGATAGAAAAAGTAATACACAAAAACAAGGTGTATTTACTGGCTCATACGCTGTTCACCCTCTTACACAAAAACTTTTGCCTATTTGGATTTCTGATTATGTTTTAATGGACTATGGATCTGGTGCGATAATGTCGGTACCTGCCCATGACGAAAGAGACTATGACTTTGCTATAAAATATAAATTAGATATTTTACCAGTATTAAAAGATAACAAAAGCAAAGAAACCAAATTGCCATTTACTGAAGACGGAACTTTAATTAATTCAGAAAATTTAAATGGACTTTTAAAAACAGAAGCTATTAAAAAAATAATTATAATTTTAGAAGAAAAAAAAATAGGAAAAAAACAAACTCAATATAAATTGCGAGACTGGCTATTTAGCAGACAAAGATATTGGGGCGAGCCACTCCCCGTTGTTCATACTAGTGATAAAAAATGTATAGGAGTATCTAATGAAGAATTGCCAATTAGCCTTCCTAAAACTCCAAATTACGAACCAACTGATACTGGACAAGCACCTCTTGCAAAAATTAAAGAATTTGTAAATTACTCACATAAAGGAATTGTAGGAAAAAGAGAAACCGACACTATGCCCGGCTCAGCTGGGTCTTCTTGGTATTTTTTACGCTATACAGATCCACATAATTGCAAAGAGGCTTTTAATTTTGATAAACAAAAATACTGGATGCCAGTAGATTTATATGTTGGAGGAAGTGAGCACGCTGTTGGTCATTTACTTTACTCTAGATTTTGGCAAAAAGTTTTATTTAATTCTGGATTGAGCTCTTATAATGAGCCTTTTAAAAAATTAGTACATCAAGGGGTTGTTATAGGTGCTGATGGACAAAGAATGTCTAAGTCTAAGGGTAATGTAGTTAGTGCAGATGATGTAAAAAATAATATTGGAGCAGATGCAACCAGAACTTATATTTGTTTTATGGGCCCATTTGAAAAAGATAAACATTGGAATAGCAGTGGGTCTGAAGGAGTTAAAAAATTTTTAGAACGATATTACAGGTTATGTTTAGACGAAAAAGGAAATAAAATTACAGAAGATTTAAAAGAAAGTCAGGTTTCAAAAATTTTATTAAAACTTTATAATCAAACTATAAAAAAAGTAGGACAAGACATCGAAACTATGAATTTTAATACTGCTATAAGTAGTCTTATGGTTTTAACTAATCAAATTTATAAAGAAAATATAAAGCCACATTTTATATTACAAACTATGTGTCAGTTATTAATGCCATTTGCTCCACATATTAGTGAAGAAATTTGGGAAAAACTTGAAAACACCGGCTTTGTGTCTTTAGCTAAATGGCCAACATACAATGATGAACTTACAAAAGAAGAAAATGTGCAAATTGGTGTTCAGGTAAATGGAAAAATGCGCGGAACTATTGAAATTAACAAACAAGCCACAGAAGAAGAAGCTATAAAAAAAGCAGAAACATTAAAGTCTTACACACAGGCAGTAGATGGAAAAAATATTATAAAAATAATTTACAAATCTGGAAAAATTTTAAATATTATTGCAAAATAAAAATAGTTTTAATCTTCGTCATCAAGGTTTTTTAACTCTGATCTTTGTTCTGGATCTACTCCCATTAATCTATAATTAGAATAATAAGAAGAGTCGTCCTCGCCTATGCAAGTATAAGATTGTATATTAGAAATATTACTTTCATAAATCTTTTTAATCTTTGGGTTACTAGAGCAATAAGCTGAATTAGTATAAATTAATAAATGATTATTTTTTTCTACAATAATAGAATAATAAGAAGACTCACTATTTGCATTTGTTATTTTTTTATGTTTTTTTGAGTACTCTATTACTTTTTTTTGATTAATTTTTACATTACACGAATTTTCTTTTATTGAAAAAGATGAAAAAAAATGTGCATATGTATTATCTGTATTGTTTAGTTTAATTTTACTTATATTCATTTTTAATAAGTTACATATTTGCTCATTATCTCCAAATGGGTTGTAAGAATTAGAGCAAAACCATACTGTTTTTGGTTTATTTAAAATTAATTTTTCATTATCAATTCTTAAATGTCTTTTATTTTCGTTTGGAAGTATATAAGAGTTTCCCCATTGTTTTTGCTCATAAACACATTGGTTTTTATCTAAATCTTTTTTTTCATAAACATCCATAGAAAAAAATTTAGAATTATCTGCTGGCAAAGTATAGGTGTTAAAATATCTTTTAATTAGCAAATCTTTTTTTTCTTCTGAAGAATAAAAAATTACATATAGCTCTTGAGAGCTAACACAAGATTTATCTTTAATTTTGTGTATTCTAGCCTTGCAGCCATTAAATGAATCTTTTTTATCTTTAGATAAAAGTGAGTTTTTATCTATATACTTTTCCATTAAATTATATAAATCCATAGTTCTTATATTTTTTATTGCATTTTTTTCAAAATAATTAGAGACATTTTGTATGTCTAAAAATAATGAAGTATTAAAATTACTATCTTTGTTTAGCTCTAATTGTGTTACAGACAAAATAGGTGTATTTTCATTTTTAGACTTATTTACATTTTGATTGTAAATACTTTCTAATTTAAAAGACAAAGAGATGTCTGTTTTTGCAGATATAATGCTATATGCTGTAAATAAAGAAATAATTAATATATATTTAAACATTTTAAAATCCATTGTGTTTATTTGCTTTTATGTAGCATTATTTATTCAAATGCCATTTTAAGCCTATACTAACTTAATATAGCAACTTGTAGGCCAAAAACTGTCTCTTAATGAGGCAGTTGCTAGACAGGCTAGACCGAGTAAAAAGTAAAAAAGTTTGTATTTATTACCCTTAACAAAGCTCTTTCTTGCTGAAATAAAAAAATTAATCTAATTTGTGGCTCTAATGGGGGCTTTGCATGTACAAACTAAATAACATTATTCCTTTTACTGGTGGAAATTCTAGCAGCAAACACCTAGTAAGTGATCTTAATAAAAACTTTAATATTCAACTTAATATATCTTTAACAAATATTGCCTGTATTGAAAGTAGCAGCCCAAATAGGCTTTTAAAAACTGCTATAGATTTGCATAGGCAGATGGACGGTATAGGTTTTTTGCAAATGACTGAATCAAATCAAAAACTTTTTAATTCTATTAAAAAAATTAAAGAGCTAGAATCTATGAGTTTGTTTTTTCCAGAAATTTCTGACATCAGTCCACGCCTACAAGAAGAATTATTTTTATTTATTAAAAATAATCCTGCAACTCATTTATTTTTTATATTTGGGTCAACTATTCCTTTTTCTGAATTAAAGAAAAAATTTCTTATAGTTAAAGAGTTTCAAGTTTTAGCTAAAAAAGTAATACAGCTAGATAATTCTTTAATAAAAATTTTAGATATCTCTACTTCTTAAGAACTATGTTCAGTAAAAAAAATCTGCCGCTTTTTTTAAACTATCTTAATATAGAAAGCATATCCCCTATTACTGGCGACGGCGGGCATAGAACATATTATCGTGTAACAACTCAGGATAAAAGTTATGTTTTAATGTATGATGTTGAAGTTAAGCATCGGTATAAAATTAATCAAAAGCATGACTTTTCTTTTGTTAATGTTCACAGCCTATTAGAGCAAAATAATATCTCTGTCCCAAGTATAAATAAAATTTTTAAAGAGGAGAGCTGTATATTATTAGAGGATCTTGGTAATTTTAATTTGTATAATATAAAAAATAATACAAAAAACACCTGCAAAGATGGCTTTAAAGATATTACACTTAAGCTATATAAACAAAGTATTGATGAATTAATAAAAATACAAAGTATTAAAAAAGATTCAAGCTTAACAGTGTTTAAAAAAAGTTTTGATGTTGATTTTTTAATGAAAGAATTGACTCAATCTTTAATTGCTATTAATAATTTTTATTTTCCAAAAAATAAGATAGCTAGTCTTTCTAAAACATTAACTAAAGAAATTACAGAATTTTGTAATTTTTTATCACAAAGTTCTTTTTGTTTAGTTCATAGAGATTATCATAGCAGAAATATAATGTTTAAAAACAAGCAAATAAAAATTATAGATTTTCAAGATGCAAGACTTGGTCATCCTTTATATGATCTTTCAAGTCTTTTAGAAGACCCTTATGCAAAACTTGATTTGAATACTAAAAATGATCTAAAAAAATATTTTCAAAAACAAAGCTCTTCACTGCTATTAAATAATTTTGACATTCACTACTTTGGCATAAGTATTCACCGATTGCTTAAAGCTGCCGCAAGTTTTATTAATCTTTCAAGTAACGACAATAATAAGGTGCATGATTATTTAATAGACCTTCCATATGCTGTAAAACAAAGCTACGATTATATAATGAAATTAAAATACCCAGAACTACAAATATTTATTAAAAAGCTTTGTAATAAATAACTAAAATATATGAAAGCTTTTATATTATCTGCAGGTTTTGGAAAGCGTCTGCTACCCTATACTTTAAAAACACCAAAGCCTTGTATGTATTTTTTAGACATACCTTTAATAGCTTTTAATTTACAGCATTTATTAAATATAGGAGTTACAGAATTTATTTTTAACACCCATCACCTAAAAGATGAGTTTATAAAAACAGTGACTAAGCTTTTGAGTAAAAAATCTGTTACTTACCATTTTAGTCACGAAAAAATTTTACTAAACAGCGCCGGTGGATTAAAAAAAGTTTGTGAACTTTTACACAGTGAACAAGATTTTTTAATGATTAATGCAGACAGTTTGTGTTTGGGTAATTCTGACTTTTTAAAAGAAAGCGTTAAACTGCACAAAAAAAATAATGCATTAGCTACTTTATTGTGCTGCCCAAGCCCTGATAAAAATTTTAAAACTATTAAAATAAATAAACAAAATCACATATTAAATATTGGCCCTGTTTCTAAAGACAATTTGCATTACACAGGATACATGATTGTTTCTTGTAATATTTTTTCATTAATTAAAATAAACAATGCTCATATTTTTAGTGATGTTTTGCTGCCTTACATTAAAAAAACTTTAAAAGAACCCTTTAACGACAATCAAAAAGTTTTTGCCAATTATACAGCTTTGTGGAAGTTTTTTGAAATGGGTAACATTAAAGATTTTAAAAATGCAGAAAAACAATGTCTTGATATACTAAAAGGTGACAATAATATAGAATTAAAAAATTATCTAAACAATACTATTAGTAATTTTTTAACATAAAAAAATTACTGCTTATCAACAGAAAACCTTCCTGCTCCTAAAAATGCAATAACTAGCCCAGCTATAATATAAAACATTTGTGTTTCAATTGCCCATGCCCCGTATTTAGTTAACTTAAATATGTCTCCTGAGTGAACTAACATCACAGCTACAAATATATTAAAAGACACAATATATGCAGCCCATTTAGTTTTGTATCCAATAATTAATAATAAAGGTGCTACAACCTCTCCAACAAAAATACCGTAAGCAAAAAATTCTGGCAAACCTGAGCTTGTCATTACTTTTTTAATAAATTCAATTCCGTTTTGTATTTTGTTAATTCCGTGAGGAAGCATCATTCCTCCAACAGACACTCTTAATAAAAGCTTTGCAAAAGAATCAATCATAAAACACCCCGTGTTAATAGTTAATTACGCTAAATTTAATTGTCTAGCAGCTAAACTAAAAGTCAACAAATTTACATTTCATCAGGGCATTGAATATTTAATACTCCCAAGCCTTTTTGTATTATAATTTGTACTAAATATACTACCACTATATAAAAATCTTTTTTGCTAGATGATAAAATTTTATTATTAGCATAAAATTTATTAAAGGCAGAGCATAGTTGTAATAAATATTGAGCAATTAAATGTGGCTTAAAATTTACAAAAGTTTTTGACAAAACATGGTCGTAAGATAATAGCAAAGATAAAATATTTATTATTTCTGGATCTTCAATTTTTTTATCAAATACTTTTTTTATAAAACTTAGTGGCAAATTTATCTGGCTAATATAATCTTCATTTAAATATTCTTCTAAAGTTTTTTTATCAAAAAAACTATTTAAATCTTTAGAGTTTTGTAAAACAAATTTTCTAAGCAAGCTTTGGCATCTAACAAAAACATATTGAACATAAGGCCCGCTGTCCCCCTCAAAATTTAATATTTTATCCCAACAAAATTCTACATCACTGCTTCTGTCACTAGATAAATCATTAAAAACAACTGCGCCTATAGACACAATTTTAGCAACAGAGCTAATTTGTTTATTATTCCAATCTGTATGTTTAAGTTTAATTTTATCACAAACTTTTTTATAAGCTTGATCTAAAATATCTTCTAATAAAATAACATGTCCTTTTCTAGAAGACATTTTTGAATCTTTAAACCTATACATTCCAAAATTAATATGATGGCAATTTTTTTCCCAAGGCATATTCATTTTTTTTAATACGGCAAATAATTGTTTAAAATATAAATTTTGATCTTGTCCAACAACATATAAGTTAATATCTACTTTTAAATCCTCCATTCTGTACCATGCACTAGCTAAATCTCTAGTTGCATACAAAGATGCTCCATCACCTTTTCGTATCAAACAAGGCGGCATTTTTTGCTCATCTAATTTAACAACCATTGCTCCATTGCTTTCTTCTAATAAAGATTTTTGTTCAAGCAAGGTTTCTATATGCTTTAATCTGTCATTATAAAAAGATTCACCTTTTACAAGATCGTGGCTTACTCCAAGCCGATTCCAAATTTTTTGATATTCTTTTAAAGAAATATTAACAAATTTTTCCCATAAAATATTTATTTCTTTGTCCCCTTTTTCTAATTGTTTAAAAATTAAAGACGCCTCTTTAAGCATGTCTGGAGATTTTTCTGCCTCTTTGTGAAACCTGACATATAAGTCGTAAAGTGAGGAAAATTCATCTTTGTTAAAATTATACTCCGAGCCCCACTTTTTATATGCCCATATCAACCTCCCAAATAAAACTCCCCAATCTCCCAAGTGGTTTAATCCTATTAATTTGTAAGATTGAGTTTTGGCTACATTATATAAAGCTTGTCCAATAATAGTTGCCCTTAAATGTCCAACATGCATGGGCTTTGCAACATTTGGTGAGGCAAAGTCAATTAATAAAGTTTTACCTACCCCTATGTCAGAGAATCCAAATTTTTTTTTACCATAAAAATCTTTTTCATAAGATTCTAGTAAACAAGTTTGCATAGATTTTGTGCTTAAAAATAAATTTAAAAAGCCTCCCATTGGTTTAGCTTGGCTTAAGATATCCAAATTGCTGCTATTAAGACTTTCTGCCAGAAAGCTTGATAACTCCTGTGGAGATTGTTTGGATATTTTAGACCATCTAAAAATCGGCAAAGATAATTGCCCCTGTGAGAATTGCTTAGGAATTTCAAATAAGCCTATAATATCTTTTTCATCAGCCTTTAAAATGGGAGATAAAATAAGAGCTATTTTTTTTTTATAATTAAGCAGCATGCTTACCAAGAATAACAAAAATATAATTTGACAGCAAGGTAAGAAAACAGGTAAAAAAACTTATAAAATTATCCCGATTAACTACTAGTATATACCTATGAATAAAACTCAGTTTGTACAAAATTTAGCTAAAAAATTATCTTGGTCTCAAAAACAAACCGAGAAGGCTTTAGACAGCACTTTACATTTAATTCAAGATTCCTTGTCTAAAGGTCACGAAGTAAAATTTGTAGGATTTGGAGCTTTTTCCGTTAAGGCTCGCAAAAAAAAACTTATTACAAATCCAAAAACTGGTGAAAAAATTGAAATTCCTCCAAGCAAAAGTCCTTGTTTTAAGGCTGGAAAACATTTTAAGCAAAAAGTAGCAATTAAAAGAAAAATTTCAAAAATAAATACAACAGCTGTAAAGTTATCTTCCGTAAAGACATCTGTTACAAATACAAAGACATCTGTTGCAAATACAAAGATATCTACTGTAAAGACTAGGCAGCCTGTTGTTCAAAAAGAACAAAGTGCTGTGTAGACAAAAGCTTTTTATTTCTTTAAAGTTTTAGAATGAAAACAATAAAAAATTCACTGCTTATTTCAGTTATTGCATCTATAGGCTTGCAACTATATTTATCTTTAAATTACTACCAACTACATAGTTTAAAAGGTGCTGGCGATTCAATATGTAATATAAACAAAATATTTAATTGCAGCGCTGTAAGTGCTAGTAGTTTTTCAAATATTGCGGGGATTCCTATTTCAAATATAGGACTTAGTTTGCATTTAGTTTTACTTGCCCTTATTGTTCTTAATATTTTTAGCCCATCATCTAGCAAAAATAGATTAAAAATTTCTTTAGGTCTTGCAAGCATTTCTTTACTTGGATCTGTTGTGATGGCAGCTGTTTCGTTTATGTTTTTAAATGTGTACTGTATATTTTGTATTGGCCTATATATTCTTTCTATTATTATTTGGCTTTTACTTAAAAAATTAGTTCCAGAATTTAAATTTAACATACAAAGTTTTTTTAATAAAAATTTTATATTAAAACCACTTATTTCGATTGCAGTTTTAAGTTTTTTTAGTCACATTTTATTATCTGGCCCTAAAGAGGACAAAAAACTTAATAAGCAAATTAATTTTATAGTAGAAGAGTGGGAGCATGGCCCTAAAATAACATTAAAAACAAAGCCTATGTTAACTATGGGGGCAAGTAAAAAAGATGCAAAAATTACTATTATAGAATTTGCTGATTACTTGTGTCCTCATTGCAAACATGCCGACCCTCAGATTAAAGCATTTGTTTTGGCAAATTCTAGCAATACTCGTTTAGAATTTTATCCATTTCCACTAGATTCTCAATGTAACATTGCTATGAAATTTAGCAGAGGTGGTTTGACATGCAAACTAACAAAGGCAGTTTTTTGTGCTAATAATCAGGGCGCTGGCTGGGATGTTCATAGATTAATTTTTGACAATCAAGATTACCTTAGTAAGTCTTACAATAAGTCGCAATTTTTTTTAGATATTCAAAAAGTTTCAACAAAATTAAATTTTAACAAATGGAAAGCCTGCTTTAATGATAGCAAAACTGTAGAGCATATTTTTGAAATTAGTCAGGCAGGGCAAACAGCACAAATACAAGGTACTCCTAGCTTTTTGGTTAACAATCGCAAGCTATCAAAAGCGCAGTTTTTACCTATATTAAATGCTGTAAAGTCTAAAATTTTAGAAAATCAACATTAATAGCTAGACTAGCATAAGTACAAAAATTTGACCCCTTTGCTTTTTTTGCTATACTTTTAGCAAGGCTATCGTTTATCACAATTCTTTTTAAAGATTGCCTTCTACGACTGTTTACAACGGGGAGTTTATGGATACTCAATTACATGAAAAAAAAACTTTACCAAAAATAAAGCTATCATTACTTTCTGTTAATTTTTTAAAACAAAAAGATAGTAAAATTTTGTTAACCTATATTGAAAAGCTTTATCAGGTTGCAGAGCTTAATAGTAATGAATGCCAAAAAATTAATTTTTTGCTTAAAAATAATCAAAACGAACTTGATAAATTAAATTCAGACAATAAACTTTTAAAAAAAGAGCTACAAAAAGCAAATGAAGTAAATAAAAAAATTAAAGCCTCTCAATCAGCTGATTTTAATGGGCAAGAATTTTTGATTGTAAAAAAAGAGCTATTGTCATTAAAAAAAGGTAGAGAATCACAAAATATTAAACATAAAATATATATAGCAAAATTTAAAAATAAAGTTCGCAGATTGTTTCAAAATTATGCAAATCAAAGCGTGGATCAAGTTAAAAAATTAAAGCAGATACAACATTCTTCAAAAGAAATACAAAGATTAATTACTGTTGCTCAACAAAATAATAATAAACTTAGCAAAGACAACTATGACATCACACAAGAAAATAAAAAACTTGATAAGGCTAACAAAGATAATAAACAATCTTTATATCAGCTAAATAAAGAATTTTTATTATCAAAAAAAATACACTCAGATTTTTTGTCTAAGCAACAAGACTTAAAAGAAAAAGCTATGTCGGCTTTAAAAGCACTAGAAAGCGAAATAGAAAAATTAAAAATAGAAATAGAAAAAAATAAAAAAATTATTTGTAAAAAAAACGATTACATAACTAAAATACAAACTCCATTAAAAGAAAACAAAAAAGAATTATTTAAATTAAATACAGAAAATGCAGAGCTAAATATGCAGGCTAAAATACAGGCTAAAAATCAAAACAACTTAATTATTAAATTGCGACAACATCAAGATGATCAAGAAAAACTAGAGCAACAAAGGCTGGCCCTTCAGCAGCTTAATCAAAATATTAGCCTTAGCCTAAACCAATGTAGGCAACAAATACAGCAGATGAAGAATGTAAAAGAAAACGAATCTTTTATAACCCCCTCTCATATAAAATCATTAGGTGTAGACAGAAAAAAACCTATATCTAAAATTTTATCAAAATTATATTCTGGTTATAATAAATAAAAATTAAAGCAGTGAATTTTTTTAATAAAAAAACTTATTTTTTATTTTTTTATTTTTATTTAATAGCTGCTAATTCTGCAGACACAAATAATAAATTTTTAAAAAGTAAAATTTTAAAAAGCCAGCTGCAAAGGCTTGATCTTAATCTTAAAAAAGATTTACTAATTAATAGTTTTAATTTTAAATATAAATTAAAAGAAAAAAAAATATACACCAAGGGTAAAACTCATATAATTATAGGGGATTACCAATTTAAATCTGTATCATCTACTATTAATTTAAAAAATAAAGAACTTATATTTAAAAATGGGGTTAAGCTAACCTCTCATAAATTTTCTGTAAAATGTAAAATTTTATATTTTCAATTAAAAAACAAAAACTGGAGATGCTATAATGCAGACTTTAAAACAGAAAGGCATCATTTTGTAGGAACAAAAATATTTAAAAAAGGTGTAAAATATCAAATAGACGATGCATCTTTTACCTCGTGCAAAACATGCCCCAAAAGCTCTCCTGATTGGTCTATGTATAGCAAAAAGATTTTAATAAAAAATGGAAGAAGTTTTATAAATGTTCCAACCATAAAAATTAAAAATGTTCCAATAATAGCGCTTCCCTACTTATCTATACCCTTTAACACAAAAAGGGCGTCGGGCTTGTTAATACCTAAAATATCCTTTAGCGAAAGATGGGGCTGGAGCTACTCTCAATCTTTTTTTATACCATTTAATATAAATAATGATCTTAGTATAAATGAAACTATATATAGTAAAAACATTATTAAAAGTGGCTTAGAATACAGGCATATATTTGAAAAAAATAAATATCTTAATTTTTACGCAAGTCATCTTTGGAATAAAGATCAAGACATTAATTATGCAGCCCTTGCTTACAGTCATTATTTTGAATACAAAAAAAATTGGACTCAAAGACTGAGCCTTAAATTTATATCTGACTCTCAATATTTACAAGATTTTAATAATGAAAGAGAATACATTTTAAAAGAGTATGGCGAAGCTTCTTTAACAAATAAAATTTCTTTAACAAAAAACTTTCAAAAAGAATCATCTATTCATCATTTTAATATAGAGGGGGTTTTGTATCAAAATATTTTAAATACAGCTGACTCGTTTAAAAAAAATCTTACACACAGTCTTCCAAATATTCAATACTCTTTATTAACTAATAAAAATCTTTTAAAATATATATCTACTAATTTAAATATTAATTTTAATAATTTTAATACTAATAATAAGGGATTTATTGCAGGAAAGCTTGTCGATGATCAAAGATTAATAGACGATGATTTGTCTCACTTATTTGACCCAAGCACAGATATTATTACTTCTGGAAAAAGATTGCGAATAAGACCAAGTATTGGCTTAAGTTTTCAGCCTAATAACCTTATAAAAACAAGTTTAGATTTATCTTATAATCAATTTTTATATTCTTTTAATCCAAAAATAAATCAAACAACAGATTCTGATTATAAAAATTCTGCACATCAAAGTTATGTTAATTTAAATTATTTTATTAAAAGCAATTTATACAAAATATTTTCTTATAATAAAAATAAATACAAACATAATATAGAGCCCAGTTTAGAGGTGTCTTACATACCTATAATATTAAAAAGCAAGCATAATTTTTTTAAATCAAAAAATAAAAATGCAAAAAAAACATTAAATGATAATAGTTTTAAAAACTCTGACGAAGTTATTCAATTTGACTATTTTGATAATATTGAAAAAAATAATAAAATTAATTTTAAGTTATATAGCCAATTAATTAAAAAAAATAATTCAAAATATACCAAATTATTAGATTTTCAAATTTCACAAGCATATACAATTATAGATAAAAATACATACGAAGCAGAAAATCTTTTAACAGAAATAAATTTAACCGTTAACAGATTGGGCGTATTAAGTAAAACTGGATACGGTCACAAAAGTAAGTTACTAAGCACTAGTAACCATATTTATTGGTTATCTAAAAATAAAAAGTATAAAATAAATTTAAACTATTCTAATATTTTTTTTACAGGTACAGATAAAAATGCATCTTATGACAAACAAGAAAATTTAAAACTCACCAGCTTATTATCTACTGACAACTGGGGCATAGAAGGCAGCGTTGATTTATTTAAAAAATTCAATCAAGACAGGCAGGTTCAATCTTGGGATTACAGAGTTTTTTATCAGCCAGATAATCAGTGCTGGAAAATTGGATTTCAACAAAAAACAAAATTTGAACAAGACAGCAGCTTTCATCTTAATGTTAAGCTAAACATATAGCTAGTATAGAAAATCAAAAAATATATAAAATTCTTTATTTGGAGTGTCCACAGACACTAAGTGCGAGCGAAGTGGATAAAAATCTTTTTGTAAACAGCAAAAACTTTTTTTTAATCTTTCTTTTTGCTTGTTAGATATAAACCCCATGTCAAAATTATAAGGGCTATGGGATTTAACCTCTATTAAATGATAACAGCCTTGATAAAAAAATAATAAATCGACTTCTGAAAAATATTTTTTACTGCGATATAAAATCCATTTATAAGATTTTTTTAAAAAAAAATTTATAATAAAAAATTCGTTTAAATAACCTTTTTGTTCAGATGAAAGGCTTGTATAATCAGAAATAAGAAATTCTTTTTTTATATAATCAGAGCCTATAACTTTTAAAGCTTTTGATAAATTAATTAATAATTTGTCATCAAAAAAAAATTTGTTTTCTTTTTGACAAATATTATAATTATCCTTGGTATTATAAAAACTCTTTAACGCCTCTAAATGAAGGTCTATGCTCCTTACATGGGCCCCATTTTTTAATCGCTTCTTTGTGTAATTTAGTTCCATAGCCTTTGTGATTTTCAAAAAAATATTGCGGATACTGTTTTGACATTTTAATAAGAAGATTGTCTCTTACTACTTTTGCCACAATAGATGCCGCTGCAATTTGTTGATGTTTAGAGTCTCCCTTTATTACTGCTTTTTGTAAAAATTGAGACGACAAATTAGGAATGGTAAATTTTCCATCTACTAAAATATCTGCTTTTTTTAAATTTAATTTTTCAACAGCTCTTTTCATTGCCAGCAAAGAAGCTTGTAAAATATTTAAATCATCAATTTCTTTAACTGTTGCAAAAGCAACTCCAACCTTAGCTACCTTTAAAATTAAAGTTGATAGGTCTGCTCGTTTTTTTATTGAAAGTAATTTAGAATCTTTAAATAAATTTTGCACGGCATATTCATGTGGCAAAATTACAGCGGCCGCAAATACAGGGCCTGCCAAGCAACCCCTTCCAACTTCATCTACGCCAATAATAACTTTATTGTGCATAAAATGACCTTAAATTAATATTGTAAAAAATTAAATAATTTAAAATTACTCTTCTTTGTCTTTTTCTTTTTCTTTGTCTTTTTGAAAAATATCAGATTTTAATCTTGCAGCTCTGCCACTTAATTCTCTTAAAAAAAATAAACGACCTCTGCGAACTTTTGCTTTAGAAATTAACTCAATTTTGTCTAAAAATGGGCTAGAAAATGGATATGTTTTTTCAACACCAATGCTTGAAGACATTTTTCTTACAGTAAAGCTTTTGCCCATTCCACTGCCTTGAACTTTTAATACAACGCCTTGAAATTTTTGAAGTCTTTCTTTTCCACCTTCTTTAATTTTAGAATAAACTGCAATTGTGTCACCGGCTTTAAATTCTGGAAGTTTTTTTATTGCCTTCTGTATGTCAGTTGCCTTTCCAAATGTAGCATCTCTTACAAAATCGCTCATAGTAATTACCTTAAATAAAATTTATCACCTTTAAATGTTAAGTATCGTTTTAAATACAATAAATAAGCAAAAGTGTGGTTAGTAGCCAATGCTAATAACTGTGAAAATCTACCTTTTATCTTAAAAAAGGTCAAGGTCATCTACCTCGCCTAGAGATAAATATTTTTTATACAAATCCGGTCTTTTTGTTTTTGTAATACTGATAGATAAGTCTTTTTTATATTTATCTATTTTTTTATGATCACCACTAATTAAAATTTCTGGAACTTGCAGAGACTTAAAAACAGAGGGTCTTGTAAATTGAGGCGCCTCTAAAAGGTAATTCTTAAAAGAGTCATTATTTGCAGAATCTTTGTGCCCCAAAACTCCTGGAATAAACCGACTAATGCTATCTATTATTGTTAGCGCAGGCAGCTCGCCACCGCTTAATATATAGTCACCAATTGAAATCTCTTCGTCGATATATAAGTCTATAATGCGCTGGTCTAAGCCTCCGTATCTGCCACATACAAAAGTAACTTCTTGGCAATTATTTGCCCATTTGCGAGCCTGGACATCAGTCCATGTTCCTCCTTGAGGTGATAAATATACAACTTTATGGGAGGTTAGTTTTTGCAGATTATCAGAATTCTTATCTTTGATTTTGATGTTTAAAGACTCTAATGCTTTTGCCATTGGCTCTGGTTTTAGCAACATTCCGTCGCCTCCGCCATAAGGTTTGTCGTCTACTGTTTTGTATTTATCATCTGCAAAATCTCGCAAATTAATAATGTTTACTTCTAATTTTTTATCCTTAACACCTCTGCCAATTACTCCACAAGACAAAGCTTGCTCAATCATTTTTGGAAAAATACTAATGACATTAAATTTCATAATAACCTAATTTAAAACTTTTTTTAAAAACTTAATTATTTTAATATATTTAATAATTTCTTCTTTTTTGTTAGATGGCCCATGGCCTGCTTCTTTTAATATATTTATAGTATAGTCTTTATTTGAATTCCGTAACTTGTTTAAAAAACCTTCCATAGACGATAGAGGAACTCTTCTGTCATTTTTTCCGTGAAAAATAAATAAAGGTGCTTTTAAGTTATTAAAGAAATACAAAGGCGATCTATCTTTATACTTTTCCTCAGCCAAATCATATTGTCCCAGCATAGATACTAACCAATCTGGAATATTAGAGGTCTTATAAAAATCTATCAAATCTGCAAAACCAGACAAACAAATACCAAAGCCATAAGGATAAAAAGAGTTTGTCATAGATTTAAAATTTTTTGGCATAGTTAAAGATCTTAAAACTGCATAGCCTCCATGACTCCTGCCTTTTACACCAATTTTATTCGAACTTAGTCCCAATTCTTTTTCTAAATATTTTGCACCCCATTGTAAATCTAAAATTTCATTTCCCCCCAAATCTCCTTTAATCATATCCCTCCAATCTGTTCCATGGTTAAATGAACCTCTAACTGCTGGTGAAAGAACGGCAATGCCTAATTCAGAAAAGATTTGAGTTTGAAAATTATAATCATTATTACCACCATAGAAGGCTGTGATCACTGCTCCTTTAATATCCCCCTTAGGTAAAGACAAATAAGCTGGAACTTTTTTTGAATCAAAACTGCTATATTCTAAATATTTATAAGCATTATGAACCAATGCCTCTTTACTTCCAATATAAGGACATAGTTTTTTTTCTTTAACTAACTCTTGATCAAGTCTATATTTTGTAAACATATGTGGCTGATCCAAAGACGAAGACCCTAGCCATAAATCTTCAGAGTCAGCAAAAAAATGAGTTCCGCTTAAAACATGTTTAACACTATCAAATCTTTTTTCTCCCATTAACATTATTTTATTTAAATAAGTTTCATTCTTTTTATAATTAACCACTGTAACATACAGAGTTTTATTATCTTTGCTTACTAAATAATCAGAAATCTCATTAACAAAAAAACTAATTTGATCAATTTTATTAGTATCCAAATTTAACACATATAAATTTTTATGCTTATTTACTTCAGAAAAAAAAAATAATTTATTAAAAGCAATAAATTTACAAGCAAAATATAAAGAACAACACTCTTGGTCTTCAGGTAACAATTTAACACAGCTCTTACTTGTTAAATTTATTTGTACTATATTATATTTTTTTCTAAGGTTATCTCTATCTACCATAAAAAAAATATTTTCTTTTTTTAAATCAAACTTAACATCAGACCAAGAGAGCTTATACTTCCAATTAATATCATCAATTAAAAACTGACTATCACCAGTATTTAAATCTTTTAAATATAATTTAGTATAAAACCTACCTTGACTGGTTTTATATCTATCTCCATAAACTAGCAGCATTCTATCTGCGCTAAATCCATATACTCCACAGTAAGTGCAATGAGTTATTTGTTCTATCTCTCCGGTCTCAATTTTTAAAGAATACATATTGAAGTTTTCTTTATTATTTTCATCAGATTGAAAGTATAGAAAATTAACTTTAGAGCAAAAAAATATTGGCATATAGCTTCTTTTAGAAAAATCTTCAGAACAAATCTCAACAGCGTCATCATAGCTATCTGATTGTTCTAAATCTAGCTTATATAGTATTTTGCTATTTTTTAATTCTTTTAAAAAGAAAAGATATTTAGACTCCCTAGATATATAAGTTTGTGTATAAGGAAAAGCATTAAGATATTTTTCAATCATTAATTTCTCTGCTATAGGCATCATTGCTCCGTGCTATAAGTAAAATCTTCTAAGCCTTCTGTTACAGATAGTTGTAGTTGTTTTTTTTCTTCAATAATTTTATGTTCTAATTTTTTAAAAAATGGAATATCAAAAAATGTATCTTCTTTTGTTTTAATTACTAATAAACTTTGCGCTCCATTAAATCCAAAATCTACTACCCTTCCACAGATTTTATTTTTATTTTTATCAAATATATCCCATCCTAAAAATTGTAAAATAAATCCTGATTCTTGTTTTAATAAAAAAGATTTTTTTAACCAAAGTTGAGTGCCTTTTAATTCTTCTGCTTTGTTTCTATCTTCTAGTCCACAATTAACTATAAAAGATTGTTTGTATGCTTTAATAGATTTTATTTTATATTCTAAAACTTGCTCTTTATATGCATATAGTCTTAAGTTTTTTAAACTGATAATATTAATTACAGGAAAAGTAAATAAACTAATAAGAATATTTCCATCAATGCCGTGAGCTCCAGAAACATAACCTGCTGGATAGTCTTGCCAATTTACTTGTTGTGGTTTTTTTGGAAAATAATGCAGAACTTTAGAATTCAAAAGCTAGTGTTACTCTATAATTTCTAAAATACTTCGTTTTTGTAACTTAGTGCTAGCTGCTGATAAAATAGTTCGCATTGCTCTGGCTGTGCGACCTTGTTTGCCAATAACTTTTCCTAAATCTTCGGAGTCTACTTTAAGTTCTAAAATAGTACTGCTTTCGCCATTAACTTCATTTACATCAACGCTATCTGCTTTATCCACTAAAGATTGAGCCATAAAAGATACTAATTCTTTTAAATTTGATGATTCCATACCAGCTCCTTAAAGTTTTATGTATAAAAAACTATATTATTTTGATTTAATTTACTTAGCAGAGTACTTAGCCATTAAGCTTTTTACTCTTTCTGAGGGCTGGGCACCTTTAGAAACCCACTCTTCTACTCTGTCCATCTCTAAAACTAATCCATCTTTTTTTGCAAATGGGTCGTAGTGACCTACAACCTCTAAAAAACGCCCAGTTGCGCTAAATCTTTGGTCCGCTACAGTTACGCGATATTTAGGTTTATGAGTACTTCCAAAACGAGCTAAACGAATTACTACCATATTTTTCTCCAATTCAAGTCACATTTTTACTAAGTTTATAAAAGAAAGTCTAGTGTTTTTTAGCTCTTTATTTAAATAAATCTATGATGGCTGTATTTTATCTTTAAATAGCTTAGATGCTCTGGCAAATACGCCCTCTTTATCAACGCCCAATAAAAAAGAAATTAATGGGCCTGATAATTGAGATGAAAAATCTTGGCTACTTTCTTTAGGAAGCACAGACGGTAAGTGATCCACGGCTGTTAAGTTTAAATTTATATTTGTGTATGATAAAAAGTGAATTGGTTTTTGAAAAGTATTTTCTTTATTGTATAAAGGTAGAGGGTTATATGGCCCAGTAGGGTCGCAGCTAACATCAGATATTACTTTTAATTTACATTCAGAGTTTTGTTGATTTAAAAAATCTATATCCAAAAATGCGGGAATGCTCTTTTTTATAAAAACACAATTAAGTAATAAGTGATGCTCTAATATTTCTTTAAAAAGCCCCCTGCCCTTAGTATCTTTAGGGCCCCAAAGACTTGGTTGTATATTTAAAGATTTTAATAAATCAGTAGCCCCTGTTCCGCAACGACCGTTTGCCCCTATAACTAAAGTTTTTATTACATTGGAGGTAACTATCTTTTTGTCCTCAACTTGCTTGAGTAAGTTTTTTAAGTGATCTAAAAAATAACTTTTATTTTTATAATATTTTAACTTGTATTTAGTTAAATCTTGAGACAAAAATTGTTTTAATAAAATTTCTAAACCAACACCTGCCCCGACAAAACCTGCCCAGTAACCAAATGCTGCAACTCTTTTAAAGTTTTCGTCTACTAAATATTCTAAATCTAGTAGCTCTCCCCCTCCAGCTTTAAATCTATTTAATAATTTATCAGATCCTGTTTGATTTTTATAAGCATGTGCAAAATAAATATGTTTATGTTTTAGTGCTAAGTCTTCATCTTCTAATTCTTTTAAACCTAAAATATAAGTCTCTTTTGTGGCTTGATTTTTCCAACTTCCAGATTCTACTAACTTGCAGCCTATGTTTAAATAATCTTTATCATCAAAAATTCTGTTAATAGATTTTTCTACAACAACTTCAATATTATTTTGTATTAAAATTTTTGCAGACTCAGGGCTTAAAGCACTTCTGTATTCAAATTTTTTTATTTCGTCTCGTAGCCATAAAATTTTTTTTGTCATTTTTTTTACCTGTTAATACAAAAATATTTTTGGTTTTATTTTTTAAACATAGACATCATGCTTCCCATTCCGCCTTTAATAATTTGTGACATCATTTTTTTACTTTGTTCAAATTGTTTTAAAAAACGATTTAAATCACGCACTTCTGTTCCGCTGCCTTGTGCAATTCTTAATCTACGAGAGGCATTTAAAATTTTATGATTTCGCCTTTCTTTTGGAGTCATAGATTGAATAATTGCTTCAATTTTTTTCATTTCTTTATCTGGGGCATTCATTTTACTTATTTGTTTTGTTAACTGACCAGAGCCTGGTAGCATTTTTAAAATACTCCCCATTCCTCCCATTTTTTTCATCATCTTCATTTGTCCTAAAAAATCATCAATGCTCCACTGATTTTTTGACATTTTTTTAGCAGAAATCATTGCATCTTTTTCTGAAATAATATCTTGAGCTTTTTCTACCAAAGACAGCACATCTCCCATATCCAAAATTCTAGAGGCTAGGCGATCTGGATAAAATACTTCAAAATCAGATGACTTTTCACCAACTCCTAAAAATTTAATTGGCAAACCAACGGCTTCTCTTATGCTTAAAGCGGCTCCACCTTTTGCGTCTCCGTCTACTTTTGTCATAATTAATCCGCTAATGGATAAATCTTTATGAAATGCTTCGGCAACTGTTACAGATTCTTGTCCTAACATTGCATCAACTACTAATAAAATTTCTTGTGGGGAGGCTATTTTTTTTAATTCTTTTAGCTCGTTCATTAGCCCGTCATCAATTTGCAAGCGTCCTGCAGTATCTACTAATAAAACTTCTATATCATTTTCTTTGGCCCACTTTTGAGCAGATTGTAAAATTTCTTTAGGTTTTTTTGTTTGATCTGAATCAAAAAATAAAAAATTATTTTGTTTTGCTAAAATTTGTAATTGTTTTATTGCTGCAGGCCTATAAACATCTACTGAAAACATTCCTATTTTTTTTTTAAATTTTTGTCGTAAATGTAAAGCAAGTTTTGCTGTGCTTGTAGTTTTACCTACACCTTGCAGGCCAACCATAAAAATTATTGACGGATCTGCTTTTAAATTTAGAGGGGTTTCTTTTTCGCCTAACAGTTGTTTTAATTCTTCGTGAATAATTTTAGTAAATTGTTGGCCTGGGTTAATATTGATTAAAACTTCTGCCCCTAAAGCTTTTTGCCTAACTCTTTGTGTAAAAGTTTTAACAACTTTAAAATTAACATCTGCCTCTAATAAATGAAAACGAATTTCTTTTAATGCGTCTTCTATATTAGACTCGCTAATGCGAGCTTCTCCTTTTAATTTTTTAATACTAGATAAAAATTTTTCTGATAAATTTTGAAACATACTAAATACCTTTAAAAAATAATTTTACTAAATGATAAATTAATAAACATCTACCACCTTTGGAGATTAACTTTTCCGCATAAGTAATAAGCTACAGAATAAATCATTAAAACAGAAAATACAGAAACCAACATGCAAGTTAAGACAGGTACATCTGATGATCCTAAAAAACTATATCTAGTTCCGTTAATCATATAAAATATAGGGTTAAACGAAGATGCTGCCTTCCAAAAAGGGCTAAAGTTTTCTACAGAAAAAAATACTCCTCCTAAAAAAATTAAAGGTGCTAGTATAAAAATACCAATGGCAGAAATATGTTCATGATTTTGTGCCCAAATGCCAATGGCCGCGCCCAAACAACTAAAAGTTAAACCTCCCAATGATAAAAAAATTAATAATAAAAAAGGATTTTCTAAGGGAATCCAAGATTGATATAAATAGTAATAGGCAAGGCTTCCTATAATTAAATTAAAAAAACTAACAACCATGCCTCTTAACCAACCTCCCAAAATAAAACCAATTAATAATTGATTAGAGCTAATAGGTAATCTTGCATAGTCTTCAATTTCTCCTGTATATTTTGCGGTAACAAAGGCCGCTGTTGTTCCGTGAAAAGATTGATTTAGGCAGCTCATCATAATTAAACCTGGCAATAAAAATGCTATGTATGGCAAATCATTTGTGCTAGTTAATTGTGCAGACATAGCCATTCCAAAAACTACAATATATAAAGTTGTGCTAATTACTGGTCCTAAAACAGTTTCGATAAATACACTTTTAAAACGGCGAACTTCTTTATAAAAAACAAAAAAGAAAGGTACCCAAAATAAATTACCTTGTTTTCCGGATGGTACTTGCATTATTAAACTCCGCCTGTTGTTTTAGATTGTAAAAAACCCTCTACTACACTTTCTAAATTGCTTTTTTCCATTTGAATATCTACTACATCTTTTGTTTCAATATTATTTTCTTTAAATAGTAAGCCTAATGAGTAATCCATTGGTAGATTAAAATGTAATTTTTTTCCATCAGATTTTATTAGCAAAGGATGTTCTGATTTTATAGGCTCTGATAGTTCTATGCATATTATTTTTTTTCCTAGCCTGCTAATTAAACTATTTGAATCTGTTAAATACTTTAATTTTCCATGATGTAAAATTCCAAGCCTGTCAGATAATTGCTCTGCCTCTTCTAAGTAATGTGTAGTTAATAAAATTGACATTCCTTCTGATTTTAATTCTTTAACAAAAGACCATAGTTGTTTACGAAGTTCTATGTCAATGCCGGCTGTTGGCTCGTCTAATAATAATAATTTTGGTTTATGAAGTAATGCTTTTGCAATTAACACTCTTCTTTTCATTCCACCACTAAGTTTGCGAACTCTTTTTTCTCTGTGCTCCCATAGCCCAAGTCTGTCTAATAAAAAATTAATTCTGTCTTTATTTTTTGCGATAGCATAAAAGCCAGAATAAAATTCTAAAATTTGTCTAACATTAAAAAATCCATGATTAATAAGTTCTTGAGGCACAACTCCAATATTAAATTTAGCATCTTTTACGGAGCTAATAACATCAGAGCCTGCAACGCTAATACTTCCTTCTGCAAATTTACTTACTCCAGAAATACAAGATATAATAGATGTTTTTCCTGCGCCATTTGGGCCAAGTAATGCAAAAATTTCGCCACTTGCAATGTTAAAACTAACATCGTCTACTGCTTTAAAGTTGCCGTAGCTTTTGCTTAGGTTTTTAATTTCTAGAATGTTTTTATTTTGTGACATAAGCGTTAGTGTGTTCTTTTTTTCAAAGTTTATAAAACTTGCTTTCAAAGTTTATAAAACACAGGCCCTTTGCTATGGCATTCCTTAGGGCTGAGTCGCAAAGGGTCTGTGTTTTATAAACTTTGAGAGTAAGTATAGCTAGGCTTATGAAAAGTGTCTATAATGAATTTTTGCTTAACTTAAAAGAGTCTTGACTTATTTTGGGCTTTAAAATATTGTTGTGACACTTGTCGCGGGGTGGAGCAGTCTGGTAGCTCGTCGGGCTCATAACCCGAAGGTCGTGGGTTCAAATCCCTCCTCCGCAACCAATTTTTTTATTACTTTAAACCAATCACTTCTACATCTCGCCTTTTTAAAGATTTAATTTTTTTAGGTAAATTATTAATAATAATTTTTTCTAATGCGTTTATTATGCTGGCTTTTAAAAAACTACGACTATAAACCAAGCTTACCTCTCTTGTTGGCGCTGGCTTTTTAAATTTACGAATATGTGTTTTTTGATCTTCTAAAGATAAGTTATTTACTGATAATTCTGGAAGCAAAGTGTACCCGCAATTATTTTTTACTAAATTTTTTAATGTTTCTAAATTTCCTCCAGAAAATTCTACATTATTTAAAACGGTATTTTTTTTATCTTTAGAACATATTTTTAATATTTGATCTCTAAAGCAATGCCCCTCCTCAAGAAGCCATAAACCTTCTGACTCTAAATCTGATTCAGAAATTTGTTTTTTTTTATTTAATTTATGTTGTGATGATATATAGGTATAAAAAGGTTCAAAAAAAAGATGTCTTTCAAGTAACCTGCTATCCTCCAAAGGGGTTACCAATAAACCTGCGTCAATTTTGTCATCAACTAACATATTAATAATATCTTCTGTTTTGTATTCGTTAATTTTTAAATTTACTTGTGGGTATTTTTTAGAAAACTCCATAACAAACAAAGGTATAAGGTTTGGCGCAAGTGTTGGTATTACCGCTAAATGAAAATCACCTTTTGGCTCAATCGAACCTAAGTTAGCTAAGTGATAAAGTTTTTTATGCTCTTTTAATATTAAACTAACTTGTGATAAAATTTCTTTGCCAACCTCTGTTGCAATAATTGGTTTTTTTGATCTATCAAAAATTATAACATCAAGTTCTTCTTCTAATTTTTGAATTTGAATAGAAAGTGTCGGCTGAGATACATTGCATTCTTGTGCCGCTCTGCCAAAATGACCAAATATATTTACTGATTTTAAATATTCTAGCTGAGTAATAGTTGCCATAATTCCTCTTTTTTTAACTCTACTGCTTAAATATTAGTATTTCACAATAAATACATGGAATGTCAACTTTACTATTAAAAATAAAATTATAATAGTTTTTAGCTATCATTTAATTAAAAAAAAATATTAGTAATTAAGTAAAAATGAATATATTGTTTTTAACAATAAAGCATAAACCAAAATATGGAGGAAAAATGCAAACATTAATTAACACACAGTCGCCTGAGTTTAAACTAGAGGCATATCATAATGATAATTTTAAAACAGTTACTCAACAAGATCTTAAGGGAAAGTGGAGTGTATTCTTTTTTTATCCTGCAGATTTTACTTTTGTATGCCCTACAGAATTAGGAGACATGGCTGACAAATATGCTGAGTTTCAACAAATGGGAGTAGAGGTATATAGCATTAGCACAGACACACATTTTACACATAAGGCTTGGCATGACGCTTCTGAAACTATTAAAAAAATTAAATATCCAATGCTTGCTGATCCAACAGGATTTTTAACTAGAGCTTTTGGTGTGCATATAGAAGAAGCAGGTCTTGCTTATAGAGGCACTTTTTTAATTAATCCAGAAGGAGAAATTAAGTTAGCAGAAATCCAAGACAACAGCATCGGGCGAAATGCTGACGAGTTATTAAGAAAAGTTCAGGCTGCTCAATTTACAGCTAAAAATCCAAATGAAGTTTGTCCTGCAAAGTGGACTCCTGGCGCTGATACTTTAAAGCCTGGCTTAGATTTAGTTGGAAAAATTTAATTTTTTTTAAAAGCCTATCGTTCTAACAATAGGCTTTTATACCCACTTAGCTCAAATAATTGAGCGTTTAAATATTTAAAAGTTTGTGTTAAAACTTTTTTTTCAAAATTACTTATTTTAAAAGTTTTATTTATGCTTTTATAATAAGATTTTACTTCAAAATTTAAATTTGGAACTAATTTATAAAACATATCTTGATAGGCTGTTTTTAAAAGTTTAGATCTTTTTTTGTACATGGCTAACTTTAAGTTAGGGTTGTTTTCTGAAAGTCTTCTTAAATCATCAATGGCATCATTATGCCATTGATTAAACTCACCTATGCACTGATTTGTTTTGCAGTGCTTTTTATAAATATTTTTTATAATATTTATATAAACTAAAAATTCTATCTCTAAAGATTCCATTACAGACAATCTCTGCTCTTCTTTGTCTAATAGCTCAATGATTGATAAATCATTGCTTTTAGTTCTTACTGATTGCTTTTCATATAGCGTTGGAAGAATTTCTTGATTTAAAATTTTTTGTGTTGCCTGCCTTGCTTTATCCATTTGGTCTAATACATAAGAATTAACATTTGTAGTCCACCAAACTTTAAATACACTTAAACTTTCATTTTGTAATTTTGCATTTGCAATCTTTTGCCTACAGTTATCATCAGAGCATATTAAAAATGTTTTTTTTAAATTTCTAATAACTAGCTCTGCTAAATTATTATAAGCGCTAATTTTATTGTTATCATTAACTGCAAAGTAAGTAGACATTACAGAATATTTTGCAGATTTATTAGATTCTACATTCCACAGTTTGGCACACTTAAAATCATTAGTTAAAACTTTTTTAAATAACTTTTCAGGTTTTTTAATATTAAAAGAATTAATATTAATAGCATCTTTGCTCATCGACGAATCACATAACATATGCACATAAGGTGTTTTTATAGAATTAAATTTACAAGAATTATTTTTTAAATTAATTACTTTTGGAGGATAAAAATTTTTATCCCAACCTACAAATGTAGAAAGCTCACCTTTTGTTTTTCCACAAACCATGGAAAGTAAAAAATCTTCTGCCAAATTTTTAGCAAAGGCTTGGTTTTTTAGATCTTTTCCATAACTATAATCAAACACCTTTCCCCAAGTTTTAATATATTTTTCTAAATAAGTTGTGCTTTCTGGCTTGCCTAGATGATTATATAAATATACAACAGAGCAGTTTAAACTTTTCTGTATAAGACTATGGCATGTAAATTTTTTATTGTGATAATTTGATAATGTTTGTAAATTTTTAAAACCAATTGATTGTATATTTAAATTTTTAGAAAATAATTGTCTTTTTAGCCCTGTTAATTGAATTATTAATGACTTTTTATGCAGAAACCATGTTGATTTTTTAAGTTTTGATAGCTGTTTATTTATAAAAACAAGCGTGTCTGTAAGATTTTTTTTCTGATCAATGCTTAAGATTAAATTTTCTTGTTCGTTTATTCCTGCAAACTCAGCTGCAGGTGCAAAATTATCATTTTCTTTTTTATTTGGTAAAATATAAACTAACGGCATTAATTTAGATTGAATTGATTCATCTTTGTTAGAAATTTTTTGTATAAAATCATAATAAAATTGAAAACTAGCATCGTGTTTTAAGCTTAATTTTTTAAAACTATCTAACCAGTTTTGATAATTCATTTGTCCTTTAGAAAGTAATAGCTTACGACGCTCTCTTAAAGTTTGTGAATATAATTTTAAATTTTTTAAAAAATCTTTTGCATTAAGAGCTTTTGGCGAATTTGTATAGTAATCTTTAATACATTCTTTGCTGCTGCATTGATCCAGTGATATTTTGCTGATGTCATCTGTGCTGTTTTGTTCTAAATCTTTAATATTGTTATAAGAAAATAAAGATTTTTTAAAATATATTTGTAAAGCATTTTTATAAGAATTTAAAAATCTTAAATTAATTTTTTTAGAGCTCCACTCTACAACATGAGACATTAATAGTCTTTCTATTCCTACAAATAAACTAAAATTTACAAGTGCCCCTACCCATGTCGCTGACAGCGCAACCTTAGCCCCTGATGCAATTTTTCCAGCTACTACAGAAAATTTTCCTACTTTAATTTTTTTTACATTACTAGCAGAAGAAAAAGCTTTATGATCTTTTAACCAATTTTTAGCAGAGCCTATTTGTTTAAAAGATTTTTTTCCAAGTGCACCAACGCCATGGGATAGCGCGGCTGCTGGAATTAAACCCAAGGCTAATTCATTAACCCATGCTGATTGCATTTTTCCAGACACAAATCTTAAATATAAATCGTCACAAGCTGCAAAATGTTCAGATGTTGTTGCAAAAATATCTGAAACTTGATTTTTTTCTACTTTTTCTAATTTATTTAATCCGCAATTATAAATCATGGACCCTAGGTCTGAAACAATACTTGCTCCAAGTCCCGCAACCGCCATACCTGCAAATGAATTTGCAGCACTTTTTAAAAATTTATTTAAAGCTACAGATGCCGTTCCTGATTGAACTTTTTTTATAGACCATGCGGAATACAATTGGTTAAAAAATATAAAAGAAAAAAAATGTGCCCCACCCTCAAGGGACAAAATGCTATCTAATTCTGTTTGAAAAAATCTAGGATTATCTACTTCGCTAATTCCAAAACCATAATCGGTTAAGGATACTAAGTTTCCAGCTAAATAAAATAATAAGGATTCTGGAATAAATCTTTTTGCAGTAGTTCTTAAAGCTTGCATTCTTTTAGGCTTTGAAAGAGTATTAGCAGCTCTTAAAGACTTCATTAGCTCGCTAGGGCTAAGTTTTTTTAAATCATCTATTTTTTTATTTAAATTTATATCGCTACTATAATTAACAGCGCTAGACCATTGTTTAAAATTTATTTTATTTTTTACAGATGTTTTGTTAGAGGCTGTTTTATTGTTGTTGTTTGTGTGAGTGTTTTTTTTATCAGATACATTTGAAGCTATTTTTCTGCCTACAATACTGGATTTCTTAATAGCTGTAACTGTTATTGTATATTTTTGTGAAAATAAATCATAAAAAGATATGGCAGAAAATAAAAAAATAGAAAAAATAAAAATTTTAAACATAAAGCCTTATGTGTGTATTTTTATTATTTATTACAACGCTTTCTTAGCTCTGATAAAAATTTACTTCCCTCGGCTTCTTTTTTAGAAGCAGAAACTTTTTTTCTAGCAACAACATAATCTTCTGTAGATTCTTTTAAAACATCTTTTAATAAAACATTATTAGATACAAGTTTAGAGTTAATAGAAGTTAATAAAAATTGAAAATTTTCGACCTGAGTTTTAGATTTTGTAGATATCATTGATAAAGACTGCTTGCTAACTAGGCTAACTAATAATTCTAAATTTTCTTTGTCTTTTGTTCTTCCTCTCAAAACTTCTAAAATTTGTTTAGATTCGTTAAAAATATTTTTTTTCTGAATTAATAATTTAGGTCCTAATTTATTAATTTTACTTTCCATTTCTTTCATATCTTTTTCAGCTTCAAGCTTTAGCTTTGTGTTAATAGCTAAATTAGAAGTAAATTTTGAATCATATTTACTTGGTATTAACGGCTTATTGCTAGGTCGATTTATTTTAACAGGCCTTGAAGTTTTTGGCCTCCTGCTTTTAGCCGGCCCTGACCAAGACTTAAATCCAACAAAACTAACTAATAATATTAGAACTATTTTAAACATAGAAGACCTTTTTTTATATTTTCACATAACTTTATTTACACTTAGCTTAACGGTATTTATAAAAAAAATTACAGTGCATAAAAGTCTAGTTTTTAAAAACAATAAATTAAATTAAAATGTATATGGAAAATCATTATATCCATAACTTTATGGCCTTAAAAAGCAGTTTGTCTTAAAATTAAACACCATTAGTCTGCGACTCTTAAAATGGGCATTTATACTGGCAATAATCTTGCTTCTTAGTAGTCCTGTAGTGTGATTTAGTTTTCATAAACTATTAGCTCACATAATAAGAGAGGTCTCATTAATGTTTGTGAAAGCTTTATTTTTTATTCTATTTTTTTCTATTTCATCACAATCTTTAGCTCAAAGTTGTGTCAGTTTATTTCAAGGTTCAGATTCATCTAATAATAGTTTTGAAAATCTTAGTATAGAAAATTTATTACAATATATGCCTAAAGACCGACTGCTAATGTACAATGGAAATATCTTTATAGGTCATCATTTTGCAGAATCAACGAAAAAACAAAAAGACTTTCGTATTCAGCCATGGGCCGAACAGAATTCTGTAAATACTAGTTTTAAGTATCATCCATCTGGAGCATCTTCTAAGCTTTTAAAGGAACTTTTTAAGGACGGTAAAGACTTATATCGAGGGGCCACTGTCTCAGAAATTACATTTTATCAAATCTTGAGAGATTTTTTATGGCCAAATCGTAACAGCAAGCCTCTTAGAGACATATACTCAAGAAAACTTGATTCTTCTTTTTTCACAGAAGGCGTAGAGAACAAGAAAGCAAAAAGAGCTATAAAAAAAATTATATCCATAGTTTTTTCAAAAAAATATTTTTATAATAATCTCTCGTTTGAGAAAAGAGAAGCTTTGGCTCTTAAAGCAGTTATGGCCTACGGCCAACAAAACAAAGCTATTTTCTTTAGTAACTCTAAAAAAGCTGGGAAAGAATGGGGTAGGTATTCTGAATCAAGAAACAAAATTAAAAAGTTTATTTTTGAGTCTTCAGGGGCTGTAGTAAAATTTCCTGTCAGTGTAGTTAAAGAGTTGCCTCAGCTCCCTTATGTAGGAATGGAGTACTTTACACGTAATTATATAGAAGTTGGTATTTTTGATGCAAAAAGCCGCCTAGAAATAATTAAACATCTTGAATTGCATTAAATATGTTTAGTATTTGGAGGTGGTGACTGGATTCGAACCAGCGTTCAAGGATTTGCAGTCCTCTGCCTAACCGCTTGGCTACACCACCTCAGCAAGATTATCTGGTCTAGTGACTAGTTAATCTTAGACTCTATTAGCTTGCAATATTTTTATAATATTTTCAAGCTAAGCCTTTAAAACATCTTATTTTTTAGCAAAAAATTTGTTTTAAATCATAAAAACTTTGCACGCACATTTCTCTGGCTTTTTCTAGGTGCTGTTTTTCTATTTTACTAGATAAATCTAAGTCTGCATAAGTTCTTGCTACTCTTAAAAATGCCAATTCCCTTCTATAGCTTTTAAAAAGTGGCATGCAGTTTTTATAATAAAACTCATCTATTCTTTCTATATTTTCTGTGTTTTTTATAATTTGATTTTTTAATAAAAAATGATTTGTTGTTTTTTGCCATGGTCTGTCTTTTTTTATAAACTCTCTTACTGATTGTACTTGTTTAAAAATTTTTTCTACAGATAAATATTTTTCATTATCTAAAGTTTCGTCAAATAAATTTAAATTATTAGATTTGTCTTTCCACTTATGAGTAAAACTTAATATGCTAAATCTATCTAACAAAGGCCCGCTTAACTTTTCTAAATAAGACCTGCACCTTGCCAAACTATAAGAACAGTTAATTGGAATTTTTGGAACTAAGTCTCCACATTTGCATAAATTACTTGTTGCAATTAATTGAAACTTTGCTGGAAATTTACAATTTTTTCCGCGGCGTGAAACAAAAATTTCGCCACTTTCTAAAGGTTCTCTTAATGCCTCTTGAGCTTGGCTGGCAAATTCTAAAAATTCATCTAAAACTAAAGTTCCTCCATTTGCTCTTGTAATTTCTCCCGGCTGAGGTGGATATCCGCATCCAATTATAGACAAAGCCGGAGTGCTGTGGTGCGGGCTAACTAATGGTCTCCATTTACAAGGCTTACCAAAGTATTGACTAATTTTTTTTATTTCTTGAATTTCTTCTAAAGATGGATCTGACTGCAACTGATGCAAGGCTTTGCAAAAAGTACTTTTTCCAGAACCTGCAGGACCTGCTAAAAATAAAGAATGTCCTCCCACACCTGCAACTGATAAAAGTTCTGAAACATTTAATGGAAAAGTTAAATCTAAAAACTGCGGGCGCGTGCTAATAAATTTATCTTTAATTTTGTTTGTGCTTTCTTGATTAGATTTAATATTTTGTTGATTAGGCTCAGTTTGCTTTGTAGAAAATTTTAAATCAGACAAGCTATTAATAAAATAACTTTCACCAGAAAAAATAAAATTTTCATCTATGCCAGAAACTAAAACATCATCTTTTGTTAAATTTAAATTATTATATAAAAAATTTTCTGGAATAAAAATTTTTCCTTCTAAATTAAGCTCGCCATACGCAAATAATTTTCCTTTTTTTAAAATATGCAAAGGTTTTATTTGTTTTGTTTTTAACAAGTATGCGTAGGCAATAGCTAAATCTAAACCTGGGGAGGTTTTTTTTACATGTGCTGGTCGCAAATTAACTAAAACTTGTTGAGCTTTAGGCCAAGAAAAACCTTGATGCTTTAAGGCAGATTTAATTCTAAACAGGCTTTCTTTAATTGCCGAATCTGGCATGCCCATAATTTGAAAATTAGGCAAACCTTTAAGCAGGCTTATTTCTACTTCGATACTTTGCAAATCAAAAGACTGATGCACAAAAGAATGTACTGACATATAATCTCCTTATATTAATATAATCAATGGAGTATGCAAAAAAATAACTTTTTATAATGTCGCAATAAAGGCCTTGTAAAATAAAAATCCGTATTTAGTTTTTTAGTTTATTTGACTGATTTATAAACTAAGCCTTTAATATAAAAATATATGCCAAAAAAATTATCAACAGAACATAACGAATTATCGCCAACATCATCTTTGGTGCTTTTTTTAGCTGGAAAACAATCTTATTTGCAAAAAAATACACAAAAATATTTAGAATATATTAATTTTGACAAAGAAGCTGTTTATATTAAAGAGTTTATAAAAATTTGGCCGCCAATGGATAATGTTATAAAAAATAGAAAATATGCTATAAAAAAAATGGCTTTTGATTTTTTAAATAAAAATAATAATGCTCAAGTTATTATACTTGCTGCAGGACTTGATCCATTGTCTATTGAAATTGCATCTGTATATCCAAAATCTTGTATTTTTGAAATTGACAAATACAATATGGATGTAAAAACACAATTATTAAAAAAAGTAGGAAATTTAGAAGCTATTAAATGTATTACAGCAGATTTAACAGATATAAAATCTGTAGAAAAAAATCTTTTAAAAGTTTTGTGGAATAAAAAAAAGCCAACTTTGCTTATTGCCGAGGGTATTTCTTATTATATTAGCGAAAAAAGCTTATGGAGTATTGTTAATATTTTTAAATCGCCAAATAAAAATAATGAATTAATTTTAGAATATCTTTTGCCATATAATTTAGTAAATGAAAAATATAGAGATATTGCAAAAAAAACTTTTCAAAAATTAGAAAAAGATTATAATTTATCAAGCATTGTACATTATTCTAAAGAATTAATAAAAAGACAATTACCTAAAGTGTCTGGAGATTTAAAAAAGACATTCAATTTTTGTCAAATAGAAAAAGAAAGGCTAGGAAAAAATTCTTTTTTTACAGATAGCAAAGACTGTTGGATTGAAGTTAGCAGTATTACAATATAATTTAAATAAAGTTGCGATCTTTTAACCAATCATCATTTAAAAATTTAGTCATATAGTTTCGAATACTGTCTGGTAAAATTACAACACAGTTTTCATTTTTTTTTAATTTTTTTGCAGCTTGCATTGTAGCTTGCATAGCAGATCCGCTAGAGCCTCCGCACAATAAACCCTCTTCTTTAATTAATTTTCTGGCCCATTTAAAAGATTCTTTGTCATTTGTTTTAACCCACTCGTCTATTAAATCACGGTTTAAAACATCTGGAATAAAATCATAACCAATCCCCTCCACTTCATAAGAAGAAATTTTAGAAGGCCCTGCAAGTAAAGAACCTTCTGGATCTGCACCAACAATAATTGTTGAAGAATTTTTTTCTTTTAATTTTTTAGCAACTCCGCTAATAGTTCCGCCAGTACCTGCGCCTGCAACAAGCATTGCAAGAGGTGTGTTTAAATCTTGTAAAATTTCTTCGGCTGTTTCTTCGTAATGCACCAAAGGGTTAGACGGGTTTTTATATTGATCTAAAATAAAAGCATTTTTTAATTCTTTTTCTAATTTTTTAGCTACACCAATATGACTTAATGGAGAATCCCAAGCTTCTTTTGTTGGAGTGCGAACAACTTCGGCTCCCAAAGCTTCTAAAGTCATGGATTTTTCTTTGCTCATTTTATCTGGCATTACAATAATAATTTTATAGCCTTTTACAGCCCCTGCTAATGCTAATCCAATGCCAGTGTTGCCACTAGTTGGTTCTATAATAGTATCACCAGGTTTAACTCGACCTTGTTTTTCGGCATCTTCTAGCATTCGATAACCAATGCGGTCTTTAACAGAACCACCTGGGTTCATAAATTCACATTTTGCATAAAGGTTGCACTCTAAGCCTAGGCCAACTTTGTTTAATTTTACCAATGGAGTTTTGCCAATGCTTTCTAAAATATTATTATAAATCATAAGCAAAAGAATAGTTATGAATTTATATAAAGTCCAGCTAAAAAAAGTTTGATGTAAAGCTGTGGAAAAGATAAGCTTAAGAAGTAATTAAAAATAAATATTAAAAAGCGTTTAAAAAAAATATTAAGAATAAATATTTTTCAAAATAACACCTACACTAAGGCTTTTAAGTGACTGTAAATAAAAAATTATTTGGTACATTTGAGGGGGTTTTTATACCTAGTATTTTAACAATACTTGGTATAATTATGTATCTTCGTATGGGCTGGGTTGTGGCAAATGCTGGACTAGTTGGAACATTAGTTATTATTAGTGTTTCATCTTTTATTACTTTTTTAACAGCACTTTCTGTTTCTAGTATGGCAACTAATATGAAGGTAAAAAGTGGTGGCATATATTATGTTATTTCAAGATCATTTGGAATAGAGGTTGGCGCAGCTATTGGAATTCCATTATTTTTATCACAAGTTATTGGTATTACTTTTTACTTGGCTGGTTTTTCTGAATCATTAAAATATATTTTTCCAAATGCCTCATCAACTATTATAGCTGTTATTAGTTTGCTTGGTTTAACTGCGCTAACATATTACTCAACCGACCTTGCTATGAAAGTGCAAACTTTTATTTTTATTGCAATTGTTTTGTCACTAGTTTCATTATTTTTAGGACAACCTGTTGCAGAAACTAATGCAAATTTACCTTTAAATTTTTCTACAGTGTCATACCTTGCAGTCTTTGCTTTATTTTTTCCTGCAGTTACAGGGATTAGTACGGGATTGTCTATGTCTGGTGATTTAAAAAATCCTGCTAAATCTATTCCGCTGGGAACAATGGCTGCAGTTATTGTTGGGTATATTATTTATATGGCTGTTGCTGTTGCTTTATATTATTTTGCTCCAGCAAATTTATTAAATTCAAACTCTTTAATTGTTACAAAGATTGCATACTTTGCGCCGATTATTTTTTTAGGAATTTGGACAGCAAGTTTATCTAGCGCATTAGGGTCTCTTCTTGCTGCACCAAGAACTCTACAAGCTTTAGCAAAAGATAATGTTTTGCCAAAAATTTTAGGAAAAGAATTTGGGATATCTAAATCACCTCACATTGCAACTTTTATTAGTATTTTGTTTGCAGGAGGTGCGTTGTTTTTGGGAGGCATAGATATTATTGCACCAATACTTTCTATGTTTTTTTTAACATCTTATGGAGCTTTAAATTTAGCAGCTGGTCTTGAAAGTTTTATGAAAAACCCATCGTGGAGACCGCAATTTAAAACTCACTGGAGCTTAAGTTTTTTAGGCGCTGCACTTTGTTTTTCTGCAATGTTTTTAATACATGCCCCCTCTACTATACTTGCTTTTATTTCTTGTTTTTGTATTTACCTTATTACCCACCTTAGAAATATAAGCTCTTCTTGGTCTGATATTAGACAAGGTCTTTTTATTATGACTGCAAGATTTGCCTTACAAAAAATTTCTTCTTATAAAAAAGAAGCAAGAACTTGGAGACCGCATATTTTATTTATTCAAGTTTTAGAAAATAATTTTACTAGTAGTTTAACTAATTTAATTTATATGAAGCACTTAACACAAAATCGTAGTTTTATTAGTAGTATTTTTTTAGAAAAAAAACAAATAGCTTGTGTTAACTCCGAAAAGGAGCAAAACGAAATAAGCATGCACTCTTTTATCCCATATAATATTTATGATATAAAAAAAGAACTTTCAAAAAATAAAATCAATAGTTTTTCAAAAATACAAGAGTATCAAGATTACACGCAAACTAGTCTTGATTTGATTCAAGATTACAGCATTGGGCCAATAGAAATGAACAGCATAGTTTTAAATTTTCCTAAAAATAATGATATAAAATTACAAAGTCTTCTTTATTTAATTGACGAAGCAAAAAAACAAAAAAAGAATGTTTTAATTTTTAATTTTCATAATGCAGAAAAAATAAAAAAAATTGAGCTTTTTTTAAATTCAAATAAAAATGCTGAAGGTAAAAATGCAGAAAACTTTTTATTAGTGTTAAGTCACATGCTTAGCATATCATTAAAAAAGAATGTGTCTTGTATTGTGAATTCTAATATAGAAAATAATACAGAAGACAATACAGAAGACACAACAAAAGAGTCTGCAAAAGATATAACCGAAAAATTAAAAAAAGAGTTAAAAGAAAAAAGATTAAGGTTTAAAGTAATTGATAGTAGTTTAGGACAAAAATCTTCTGGATCTATTTTACAAAGAATTACTGGAAAGGGTCAGTGTTTGCAAATATTAAATCTTGCGTCTAAAGAAGATTTTAATACTCCAGAAGAATATTTAAATTATTGGAAGGGCTTACAAAGTAAATATATTTGTAATGCTGTAGATGAAGAAAAAAATACCAATCATCAAATTTTTGCAATGGCTAATGAAGAAATTTCGTTTAATGATGTGTTAAATTAAGATGTGTTAGATTAAATATGTATTAAGCTAAATATGAAAAAAAATATTATTTGTACAGCAGCTCTACCTTACGCAAATGGCCCAATTCATATAGGCCACCTTGTTGAATATCTACAAGTGGACTTTTGGACTCGTTTTAAAAAAATGCAAGGTCATCATTGTTTATACATCTGTGCTGATGATGCGCATGGAACTCCTATTATGCTTAAGGCAAAAAGTTTAAATATTACTCCAGAAAAATTAACAGCAGATATGCAAACAGAACATTTAAATGATTTTTCTAAATTTGAAATAATTTTTGATCACTACTCAAGCACTAATACAAATTATAATAAAGAACTTTGTTATGAAATTTATGAAAGCATGAAAAAAAATATTACAGAAAAATCAATAAAACAATTATATTGCAATAATGATAAAATGTTTTTGCCAGATAGATTTACAAAAGGGACTTGTCCTAAGTGCAAGGCAGAAGATCAAAATGGGGACTCTTGTGATTCTTGCGGCGAAACATACTCGCCTACTGAAGTTTTAGATCCAAAATGTTCTATTTGTGGCAAAACTCCTATTCTAAAAGAAAGCAGTCATTTATTTTATAAGTTAGAAAATTTTAGAGAGTTTTTAAAAGAGTGGATAAAAGATCATACTCCAAAAGAGGTGCAAAAAAAATTACAAGAATGGCTAAAAAATGATTTGGCTAATTGGGATATATCTAGAGATAAACCTTATTTTGGATTTGAAATTCCAGATCATAAAGATAAATTTTTTTATGTTTGGTTAGATGCCCCGGTTGCTTATCTTGCTAGCACAAAAGAGTGGGCTGAAAAAAATAAAATTGATTTTAAAAAATTTTGGAATGCAACGGATACAGAAATTTATCATTTTATCGGCAAAGACATTGTTTATTTTCACTGTTTGTTTTTTCCAAGCATGTTAAAAAATTCTGAATATAAATTAGCTAATAATATTTTTGTTCATGGTCATTTAACATTTCAAGGTAAAAAAATGAGCAAGAGCAAGGGAACTTTAATTTCTGCAAAACATTTTGGAGAAACTTTAAATCCTTTATATTTAAGATATTACTTGGCATCTAAATTAAACTCTAATGCATCGGATCTTGATTTTAGTATTGAAGATTTTTATCAAAAAACTAATTCAGAATTACTGTCTAAAATTACCAATTTAGCATCTAGGTCTGTGCAAATGATTAACAAAAAATTAGAAAATAAGCTAAGTAGTTGCTCTAAAGAAGGTTTATTATTAATTAAAAAAATACAAAAAGCTAATATAGAAATTGCAAAATTATATGATAATAGAGAATTTTCTAAAGCTATTTCTTTAATTAGAAGTTTGTCAGAAGAGGCTAATCAATATTTTGATAAAAAAGAACCTTGGAAAAAAATAAAAGATAGTCCTTTAGAGGCTCATCAAGTATTAACTGATATTGTAAATGTATTTAGAATTTTAAATATTTACTTAACACCAATTTTGCCATCTTATTCTAAGCAGGTGGCTAGTTTATTTAATGAAGACGCTAATTATAAATGGAAAGATCACGAAACTATTTTAGAAAATTGCGATGTTAAAAAATATGAACACCTGCTAGCTCGTATTGATATTAAAGATGCTGAAAAGTTACAAACTGGCTCACAATAGTGGTCACAACATTTCATAACTCTTAATTAATTATGTTTAAGGTATTTTGTAAGCATTATGTGGGCCATTTTTAGTCAGCCTTAATAACCTCTATAGAATACTCTGCCTCAACAAAATATTTATGATCACTAATATAATGTATTTTTTTATTATTCTTAGGAAACTTTTTTCTTAAAGATTTAATAGAACCATCTAGAAGCATTTGTACAAGAATGTGCTCACTACTGCCGTACACATGACTAAATAATCCATCACTTTCACTAAATGCAATTCTTAAACGATAGTTAAAATCATTTGGTGAAGTAAAAATTGCCTTCCTGATATCTTTGCCCAATATTCTTACTTCTTTATTTACAATTTCTTTTTTAGTACGGGGGTCAAAAGGGTCAGAAGAAAATGACATCTTTGCAATATTATTCGTAGAAATAAAATATGTAGAAGATGTAGTTACTCCAATATTTAATTCAAAATCTAAGTTGCCATTCCAGTCAGTTGCGCTGCCATTTTTTACTGATTTCCATTTAATAACAACTACATCATTGTCTTTTAAACCACTTAGTGGGTATTTTTGATATTTGTTAAACGTTACCATATCTGATGCAACATCTCTTTTGTTAATTGTTGATGACATTAATTTTTGCTTTAATCCTGCGCAAGAAATAAGACTTAAACTAAGTAAAAAAATAACAATTGTTTTCATAAAAATCCCATATATTTTTGTTTATACAAAAAGTGTAAAGAGTGTTTTTATTAATACTACTTTAATTTAATATTTATAGTCAAAAGTCTTGCAGGATGACTCGCAATAATGGCCACACAAGTTAGCTAAATTGCTTATTATTAATCTCTTTTTATTAATAAAACTTTCCCTTTTCTTCGGCCATAGCTTTTAGCGAACTAGAAGGATTAAACCTAGGTCCGTTGCTATTTGTAAATTCATTTAAGCGATTAACAATATATTTGGCGCCAAGGCTGTCGGCATAATGCAATAGTCCTCCCTTAAATGGAGGAAATCCTGTGCCCATAATCATGGCGATATCAATATCTTCTGGGGTGTCTACAATTTTATCTTCAAGCAATGCTCTTGATGCTTCGTTAATCATAGTTAAAAAACCTCTGTCTAAAATGTCATTACTTTTTAATTGGTCTGTTGGCTGACAGATAGATAAAGTTTTATAAATATTTTGATTTACACCAGTCTCTTTATATTTTTGATCATATAAATAAAAACCTTTAAAATCTTTTTTACCTAAAATATTTTTTTCAACCAGTGTATTGCATAGCGAAGAAACTTTTATTTGATCTGGAAATTTGTTTACAAAAATATTTAAAATTTTAACAGACACATCTATTCCGACTTCATCAATAAGTCTTAATGGCCCCATTGGCATTCCAAAATTTTTAGAAAAAGTTGCGTCAATTTTTTCTACAGACTCCCCCTCTTCAAGCAATAATAATGCTTCTGCCATCCATGGAAGCAGCAATCTATTAACTAAAAATCCTGTGCCATCTTTTACAACTACTGGTATTTTTCCCATTTTTTTTGCTAGTTCAAAAGTTGTTACTACAGTTTGGTCACTAGTTTTTTTACCTCTAATAACCTCTACAAGTGGCATTTTATTTACTGGATTAAAAAAATGCATACCAATAAAATTTTCTGGCCTTGGGTGAGCCTCTGACATTTCTGTAACACTTAGCGAAGATGTATTTGTTGCAATAATACAAGAGTCTTTACTGTTGTTTGCCATTTCTTTAATTACTGATTTTTTAATATCCATATTTTCTACAACAGCTTCGATAGCTAAATCTGTGTTTTTAAATCCCGAATAATCTAAAGTGGTAGATAGTAAATCCATATTTGATTTTACTTGATAAATATTAATTTTTCGTCTTTTTAAAGATTTATTCCACAGGCTTTGTGCAAAATTTAATGCCAAGCTTAAAGATTTATAATTTAAATCTTTAATGCGAACAAAAATTCCTTTGTTAGCTGCTAAGTGGGCAATTCCGCCTCCCATAGTTCCTGCTCCTAATACCGCCATATTTTTAATTTTAAGTGCTTTAACTTCAGTTGAGCTAACTCCTGTTTGTTTTTTTAATTTTTCTGTTAAAAAAAATAAATTAATTAAATGTTTGCTGACATCGGTTACAACAACATCAGAAAAAAATTTAGCTTCTAACTTTAAAGCTTTTTTTCTTGATAATTTTTTATAAGTTTTTTTAATAACATTTAATGCTGCAAGCGGGGCTGGATAAAAACCTTTAGTTTGTTTTAAAACTCCCTCTTTAGCTTTGTTGTAGACAATTTTTCTTCCTAAAAAAGATTCTAAAAAAATATTTACAAGTTTTTTTACAAAAGCTGTTTTTCTTTTTTTTGGTCTAATTATTTTTTTTTTGTTAATAAATTTTTTAGCAACAGACAGGCAGTGGTCTTCTAAAAGTTCTAAAGAAATTACTTCGTCAACCAAGCCTAATCGCAATGCTTTTTTTGCATTAAACATAGCTCCTGATAAAATCATAGACAAAGCGCCTTGAAGTCCAACTAATTTTGGTAATCTTATGCAGCCGCCAAATCCTGGAAAAATACCAAGCTTAACCTCTGGTAAAGCTAAAACAGAATTGTCACTTGCTACCCTGTAATCACATGCTAATGCTAATTCACACCCGCCTCCCAAACAATGTCCATTAATTGCTACAATTTTAGGTATTTTTAAATCTTCTAGGTAATTTAAAATATCATGTGCAGTGTTTAACATTTCTAAACAATCTGTTTTTGAATTTACTGTTTTTATTTCTTTAATATCTGCACCAACAATAAAACTTTTTGGTTTATTTGAACCAATAATTAAAGCTTTAAAGTTTGAAGAGTTTTTTACTTGCTCTATTAAAGTTTTAAATTCTTTTAAAACAAAACTTGATAAAGTATTTACTTTTTCGTTTTCGTTATCAAAAATAATAACAGCAACATCGCCTAAATCTTTTAATTTTATATTTTTTGTGCTCATATTTTTCCTTTCTAAAAATCTATTTTTTCTAGCAACAAAGCTCCGCCTTGCCCCCCTCCTATACATAAAGTTGCAAGTCCAAATTTTGCATTTTGTCTTTGCATTTGTTTTGCTAAAGTTAAAATTAAACGAGACCCAGTAGACCCAACGGGGTGTCCAATTGCAATTGCCCCTCCGTTTACATTTAACCTATCAAGGTCAATGCTTCCCATAGATTTTTCAAGACCTAATTCTTTTTTACAAAATTCATCACTGTTAAAAGCTTTTGTACAAGCTAAAACTTGAGTTGCAAAAGCTTCGTTTAATTCTATTAAGTCAATATCTTGTAAAGAAATATTTTGTTTAGCTAACAATTTTGCAGTAGCGTAAACTGGGCCAAGCCCCATGCGACTAGGGTCACAACCTGCGTATGCGTAAGAGCGAATATATGCTAAAGGTTTTAACCCAAGTTCTTGAGCTTTTTCTTTGCTCATTAAAAGTAACATAACTGCACCGTCAGTTAGTGGGCAAGCGTTGCCAACTGTTACGCTTCCATACTTTTTGTCAAAATAAGGTTTTAATTTTTTTAAACTCTCTATTGTTTGAGTTTCTCTTGGGCCGTTGTCTTTTTCTAAAACTTTATTTAACTTTGGAGGAATAAATAATGGCATTATTTCTTCTGATAATTTTTTTGTTGCAGCTACTGCGTTTTGATGACTTTTTAATGCAAAAGCGTCTTGATCTTCTCTGCTAATTTTAAATTCTTTTGCTAAAATTTCTGCAGTTTGGCCCATGCTTAAGCCAACAAATGGATCTGTTAAGCCTTCGATTACAGAAATTCTTGGCATTAAATCTTTTAATTTTAATTTTTTTAAAGCTTTTAATTTTTTTGACAAAGTTTTAGAAAAAGCAAACTCTCCAAAAATATTGCTAAATCTTTGTGTAAAAAGTAATGGGTATTGTGACATATTTTCAACACCTCCTGCTATAACAATATCTGCTGAGCCTGAACTAATTTTATCAAAAGCTGAAGAGGCGCTTTCTAAAGCTGACGCGCAATTTCTATGAACTGTGTAGGCAGAAACACTTTGGGGAAGGCCAGCTTTTAAAGCTACAACTCTTGAAATGTTGGCTGCATCAGAAGGGTTGCCAACATTTCCAATAATAACTTCGTCAATTTTATCACCAGACATATTTGTTTTAGCTAAAAGCTCTTTTAATACTTGTGCGCCCATATCTGCTGCGTGCAAAGATTTAAAATCTGTTCCTGCTTTTGAAAAAGGACTTCTTAAGCCTTCTACTAAAACCACTTCTTTCATACATGCCTCCTTGGCAATTATGTTTTACACTGCTAGTTAAATCTGTTCAAGTAATGACTAGTAATTGTCTTAAAAACTACTACCATAATCAGTAATATTACAGTATTTTAACAATGACTAAAAAGGAAGCTTATGTCTGAACAGTTATACAAAGAATCTTTAAAATATCACAAAGATCCTAAACCTGGAAAGCTTAGTGTTGAACCTTCTAAACCATGTAATACTAAATATGAATTATCATTAGCTTACTCACCTGGAGTGGCTGCCCCATGCCAAGAAATTTATAAAACTCCTGCAAAAGTTTTTGACTATACTAACAAGGGTAATTTAGTTGCAGTAATTACAAATGGAACTGCGGTTTTAGGCCTAGGAAACATTGGGCCTGCGGCATCAAAGCCAGTGATGGAGGGCAAGGCAGTATTATTTAAACATTTTGCAGGAATTGATGTTTTTGATTTAGAAATTAAATCAGATTCTGTTGAAGATTTTGTAAAAACAGTAAAATCTTTAGAGCCAAGTTTTGGAGGAATTAATCTTGAAGATTTAAAGGCTCCTGAATGTTTTGAAATTGAAGAGAGATTAAAAAAAGAAATGAATATTCCAGTATTCCATGATGATCAACATGGAACAGCTATTATTAGTGCTGCTGCTTTGATTAACGCTTGCGAAATTCAAAATAAATCTTTATCAAAAATTAAAGTTGTTTTTAATGGTGCCGGAGCTGCAGCTTTGTCTTGTGCAACATTATTTATAGAAATTGGAGTTAAAAAAGAAAATATAATTTTTTGTGATTCATCTGGTGTAATTTATAAAAACAGAAAAGAAAATATTAATAAATACAAACAATTTTGGGCATCTTCTACAAAAGCTAGAAGTTTGCAAGAGGCATTAAAAGATGCTGATGTTTTTTGCGGACTTAGTGTTGCTGGTGCGGTTAGAGTTGAAGATATTAAAAGCATGGCAAAAAAACCTATTGTTTTTGCGCTGGCTAATCCTGAACCAGAAATTTTACCAGAACTAGCAAAAAAATCCTGCCAAGATATTATTATAGCCACCGGAAGAAGTGATTTTCCTAACCAAGTTAATAATGTTTTAGGATTTCCATCTATTTTTAGAGGTGCACTAGATACTCACGCAACTCACATTAACACAGAAATGAAATTAGCAGCAGTTTATGCGTTAAGTAATTTAGCAAAAAAAAATGTTCCAGACAGTGTGTCTTCTGCCTACAATAATAAAAAATTTTTGTTTGGCCCTGAATATATTATACCTACTCCATTTGACGAAAGAGTTTTAATTTCTGTAACTACTGCTGTTGCAAAAGCTGCTATGGAATCTGGAGTGGCTCAAAAAAATATTACTGACTTTGAAAAATACAAAGAAGACTTAACAAGGTTGCAAGGTTTAAAGCAAGGTTTTATTAGATCTACAATTAACAAAATTAAAAATAATGATATTTGCAATAAAGAAAAACCTGTAAAAATTATTTTTGCAGAGGGTGAATCTAAAAGAATTTTAAAAGCTTTAAATACTTTAGCTTTAGATAAAATTTGTGAGCCTACTCTTATTGGTAACTCTAAAAAAATACAGGCTTTAATAAAACAAGAATCTTTAAAAAATTTAGATAACATTGCTATTATTTCTCCTAAAGAAAGTCCAAATTTTGAAAATTATATGAATAAATTTTATGAAAAAAGACAAAGAAAAGCCATTAGTCATGCAGAGGCTGCTAGATTAATGACTAATCCTTATTATTTTTCTGCAATGGCATTACACTGCGGTGACTTTGACACTTTAATATCTGGAGCTAAACAAAACTATGCAGATTGTTTAAAACCTATTTTACAAATTATAGGAGCCAAGGATAAGCAAACAGTTGCTGGATTAAATATTTTATTATTAGATGATAAAATGTTTTTTTTAACAGACACCACTGTTAATATTGAGCCAAGTAGTCAACAGCTTGCACAAATTGCTATACAAACTTCTATTGTAGCAAAATATTATGGCATTTCGCCTCGTATTGCCATGCTTAGTTATTCTAACTTTAGCGGCAACACTCCCCTGTCTAAAAAAATGAAAGAGGCAACACAGCTTGTAAAACAATACAAAAGCAATCTTATTATTGATGGAGAAATGCAAGGCGATACCGCTGTTAATACAGATATATTAAATAATATTTTTTCTTTTTCTGATTTAAAAGAACCTGCTAATATTTTAGTTTTTCCTAATTTAGCATCTAGTAATATTTCGTATAAATTATTAAAAAATTTAGGAAAGCTTGAAGTTTTAGGTCCATTTTTAACAGGAATTAATAAGCCCGCAAATATTTTACAGCGCGGTGCAAGTGTTGATGATATTATTAATAGTATTACATTAAGTGTAAGGGCTGCAAGAATTCACCAAAGCCCTAAAAAACATCTTCAGACTATTAAAAATTAATTAGAATTGTTATCAGAAATAGTGCTACGACCTGCTGGTATAATAGAAGAAGTTGCTTCTTCTTCTGTGTTTCCTGCAGTAAAGCCAGGCACTGCTTGGTTGGCATTAGCCTTCATTTCAATAAATTTTAAGTGAGGCATGCACCATACAATTAATTTAGAACGAGATTTAACATACATTTTTTTATAAATATTAGTTAAATGAAATTTAATAGTTTTTTCTGTTACAAATAAGCGGTTTGCAATTTCTTTATTAGACAGTCCCTGAGTTATTAATTCTGCAACTTCAGATTCCCTTTGAGATAAACCGTTTTTTACTAATATATTTCTCAGCATCCTTGCTTCTCCTTACTTAAGTTTTATAGCCTTCAAGCTATTTACCTAAAGTCTGTCAAGTTTTTGTAAGGTTTGCAAGATTTTCTAATTAAAAAATTTCAAACTAGACTAGAGGCTACAGTTTATATTTTTTAGTTATTCAGACAAAATTTTAAAATTGTTCAATATTTTAGCATTTTTAGATAAAAACAAAAAAAATTGTTAACAAAGCTTATCTTATAGCTATAAAAAAGAAATCAAATAACAAAAAGCTAACAATAATTGCAAAATAATATTAAATAATCAGTTATGAAGTGCAGTCTATGCAACAATCAAGACTTAAGTCTATTACATCAATATGTAAATAAATATAATAACAAGCTGTATAATAGAGTTTATTATTTATGCTCTACCTGTGAGCTTATTTTTTTAGATAAAAATCTTAGATTAAATTTAAGCGAAGAAAAACTTCGCTACAGTCAGCACAACAATGACATAAATGATAAAGATTATTTAAAATTTTTAGATAAATTACTTGTGCATTTAATTCCAAAACTTTGCAAAACAGATTTTGGTTTAGATTACGGCTGCGGACCAAGTGTTGTTTTAGCTAAGTATTTATCTAAAATGGGGTTTAAAACTCATCACTATGATCCTTTATTTTTTTCTGATACAAAAATTTTTGAAAAAAAATATAATTTTATTACATGCACAGAGGTTGCAGAGCATTTTTACCACCCTTTTGAAGAGTTTAAAAAAATAAATAATTTATTAAAAAATAATGGCTACTTTGGTGTTATGACTAAATTATATAAAAATCCACAAGATTTTCATGCATGGTATTATCATAATGATATGACTCATGTTAGCTTTTACACAAAAAATACTATTAACTGGATAGCAAATAAATTAAATTGGAAAATTATTTTTTTATCTGCCCAAGTTATAATCTTTCAAAAACAGGGCTGAGCTTTTTAAAACTTCATTTTTTAAAGATGCATTAATAACAACTGTTAAAGATAGATCTTCTTTTATCCAATCTGTAATAGAGGGGAATTGTTTAGACAAATAATTTGTTAAATCAATTTTGTTTTTATCAGAATCCTTGTTAGAAAAAATAAAAGACACTGTAGATAAATCACTTGCATTTGTTTTTAAGGATTTTTTTAAATATTGTAAATCAGAGCTTTCGCCAGTAACTAAAAGATTATCACTTCCTTTAAATAAATCATATAATGTAAATAGTTTTTCTTTTTCTTTGATAGATCTATAATTTTTTATATCAGATTTTTTTATACAAAAAACTGAAGTATGAAACTCTACGGATACGCACTCACTGTTTGTTTTATCTTTATTAAATACTATTTGTGTGCCTGTATTTTTTGATAAAGATTTTTTAATTTTTAAGTTTATTTTTTTTTCTTTAGCTAATTTTATGCAATCTTTATGTAAAATAGGATTTCCCCATTTAGTCATAGAAATTAATTCATCATAAGTTATTTTGTCATACTTGGTTACATTAGAGAATTGATTTGGGTCAGCAGAGCAAACTCCGTCTACATCTTTATATATTTCGCATGGAGCTTTAAAATAATCTGCCAAATAAACAGCTGTAGTGTCTGAACCTCCCCTTCCCAAAGTTGTTATTTCTTTTGTTGCTGGGTCAACTCCCTGAAAGCCTGCCAAGATTGCAACTTTTTTTTGTTTTAAAACTTCAGAAACTCTAAAAGGTTTTAAGTCTACAATGTTTGCGGAGTTGTGCTTGTCACTTGTTAAAATGCCAGCCTGACTTCCAGTTAAGCTAACAGATAAAACTCCTAAATCATTTAATGCAATACTTAGCAAAGACATAGTAATGCGTTCGCCAGAAGTTAAAAGCATATCTAGTTCGCGCTTTTCAGGTTTATCACTTATTGTATAAGCCATGTTTAATAAATCATCAGTTGCCTTTCCCATGGCACTAACAACTACAATTAAAGATTTTGTTTTAGAAATTTCTGCTAAACTTTTTGCAATACTTTTAATTTTTTTTAAACTCGATAAAGAACTGCCACCGTATTTATGTACTACTAGGTTTTCCATAAATTAAGTATCTAAATTTTATCTAAATACATTAAGGATAAAACCAGGCATTCTTGGGTGAAGTCCGCACATAATAGATATGTCTAATTGATCTACTATTATTTCAAATGTATCGTTTGTCATTAAAACACCGCTGCTTTTAAAGTAAAAATATGAGTCATCTTTAGGTGCAACAGAATGTGGTGCAGAGTCTTTATTAATAAAAATTAATTTATCTCCTACTTTTGCATCTAGCTCTTCTGGGATAAACTTAAAAGATTTAATTTCTATAATGTGCTCAACTTGTTTGTTGTTATCTTTTTTTGAGGTGTTGTAGCTATAGGCTTGTACAAATAATGAAGAAAGTAATATTGCTACAGAGCCTAAAATGTTAAATATTTTAATCATTTGTAATCCTTTGTTTAAATTTTTAAATTTTTAAATTTTTTTTTGAATAATTAATAATTTTAAAAACTATTAATTATTAACTACCAATTAAAATGTGCAAATGCTCTGTTAGCTTCTGCCATTCTGTGAATGTCTTCTTTCTTTTTAAAAGATGCGCCTCTTTCGTTATATGCATCTAAAATTTCTGCAGACAATCTGTTAGACATAGTTTTTTCATTTCGACTTCTTGAATAAAAAGTTAACCATCTTAATGCTAAAGTTAATCTGCGAGCAGGCCTAACATCAACTGGAACTTGGTAAGTTGCTCCTCCAACACGACGGGAGCGAACCTCCACTAATGGTTTAATATTTTCAATAGCTTTTTTAACAACATCTAAAGGACTTTCTCCCTCTACTTTTATTTTTAATTGGTCCATTGCAGAGTACATAATTTTAGATGCTGTAGTTTTTCTGCCATCTAACATTACTTTGTTTATTAACATAGATATTGTGGAGTCATCATACACCACATCGGCAACTATATCTTTTCTATATTTTCTTGCTCTACGACTCATGTTTTACCTTTTATTTTTTTATTATTTAAATTAAGATTTTGGTTTTTTTGCACCATATTTAGATCTGCTATTTTTTCGATTAGCTACACCATGAGTATCTAAAACTCCCCTAACAGTATGGTAACGAACACCTGGTAAATCTTTAACACGGCCACCGCGAATTAATATCACACTATGTTCTTGTAAATTATGTCCAATACCTGGGATATAAGAGTTAACTTCAAATCCGTTAGATAAACGAACTCTAGCTACTTTGCGCAAAGCAGAGTTTGGTTTTTTTGGAGTTGTTGTAAATACACGAGTACAAACTCCTCTTTTTTGAGGGCAGGCCTCTAAAGCTGGTGAGTTTGATTTATCCTTTTGGATTTTTCGATTATTTTTTATTAGCTGATTAATGGTTGGCATACTTTCTGTCTCCTAATAACCCAAGAAAATTACTTATTCCTTTGTCTATCGTCAAGCTTTTTATATATTCTTTCTTTCCTCTTCGCTGTCGTTAGCAATTGGAGCTTGATAAGTATCTGTCCCTGGTAAAACTAAATTTTCTTCTTTAGCCTTTGGCATATCTACTCCAATTTTCCATTGAGAATAACAAGGAAGTCCCGTTCCTGCTGGAATTAATCGTCCCATAATAATATTTTCTTTTAAGCCTTTAAGATTATCCATTTTAGAATTTATAGAAGCCTCGGTTAATACTTTTGTTACCTCTTGAAATGAGGCCGCAGATAACCAGCTTTCTGTACTTAAAGAAGTTTTTGTAATACCTAAAAGAACTGGTTGTCCTGTAGCTAATTCAACACCTTCTGTTACAGCTAATTTATTAGCCTCTTTAAATCTAACTTTTTCAATTACCTCTCCTTGAATTAATTGAGTGTCGCCAGAGGATAAAATTTTAATTTTGCTTAACATTTGTCGCAAAATAGTTTCGATATGTTTATCATTTATAGCTACACCCTGAAGCCTGTAAACTTCTTGAACCTCATTTAATAAATAAGTAGATAGAGCAATTTCGCCTTTAATATCTAACAAATCATGTGGATTAATTTCTCCATCAACAACTGCTTCGCCTGATTTAACAAATTCTCCTTCCATTACTTCTGCGTTTTTTCCTTTTGGAACAAAAACTTCGCAAGCATCGCCTGACTCTGGAGTAATTATAATTCGTTGTTTTCCTTTTAAATCTTCTCCAAAACTAATATAGCCATCAATTGGTGACATAACAGAAGGATCTTTTGGAATGCGGGCCTCAAACAATTCTTTTACTCTAGGTAAGCCACCTGTAATATCTTTTGTTTTTGAGCCCTCTTTTACCATCTTAGTAATAATGTCACCTGCAAAAATTTCTTGGCCATTATCTACTAATAGCTGAACTCCTGTGGACAAAATATAGCTAATGTCTCCGCCTCGTTCAAATTGAATAGGCTCGCCTTTTTTATTTACTAAATGAACAGATGGTTTAGATCCGTCTAAACTTTTATTGTTAATAATTTTTTTAGCAATAAATCCTGTTGTAGTATCTCTTTCTTCTGTATAGGTTACTCCCATATCTAATCCTACAAATTTAATGTAACCGCCAGCTGCTGCAATAGTAAATTTAGAATAAGGATCCCAAGATGCAAGAATGTCAGAGGCTGCTATTTTAGATCCAATTTTATAATTTAAAACAGAACCATAAGGAAGTTTAAAAGATTCTTTTTCAGAACCACTTCCATCTTTAACAGATAAAATTCCGTTACGACCTAAAATAGTTGTTTTGCCTTCTTTGTTTACAACTGTTTGAACTTTATTTAAATGCATTTTACCAGAATACTTTGCAATATATTCTGAATCTTCAACATTTCTACTTGCTGCTCCACCTAAATGGAAAGTTCTCATTGTTAACTGAGTTCCTGGTTCACCAATAGATTGTGCTGCAATAACTCCAACAGCTTCTCCTAAATTAACAATATGCCCTCTTGATAAATCGCGACCATAACATTGAACACAAATCCCTCTGTCAGACTGACAGGTTAAAGGTGACCTAACGGTAACTTCTTCAACTCCTAATTCATAAATTTTTTCTACAGAAGTTTCTGTAATTTCTTCGTTAGAACCTAAAACAACTTCTTTTGTGTTTGGCTCTAATATTGGTTTTAGTGTAATGCGTCCTAAAATTTTTTCACCTAAGCTTTGAATAATTTCTCCACCCTCCATTAAAGCTTTAACATTTATTCCGTTAGATGTTCCGCAATCTTTTTTAGTTACCACAACATCTTGGGCAACATCTACTAAACAACGAGTTAAATATCCAGAGTTTGCAGTTTTTAAAGCTGTATCTGCTAAACCTTTTCTTGCACCATGTGTTGCAATAAAATATTGAATAACCGATAAACCTTCGCGGTAGTTTGCTGTAATTGGAGTTTCAATAATTTCGCCAGATGGTTTTGCAAGTAGTCCACGCATACCTGCTAATTGTTTAATCTGATCAACAGCTCCCCTTGCTCCAGAGTCTGCCATAATATAAATGGAGTTAAAGCTATCTGATTTAACTTTTTTTCCATCTACTTCAAAATCTTGTGTTTCAAAATGCTTCATCATTATTTTTGCAACTTTATCTGTGGCATTAGACCAAATATCAACAGCTTTATTATATCTTTCACTCTCTGTTGTTAATCCTTCGTCGTATTGTTCTTGAATACTTTGTACTTGTGTAACTGCCGCAGCTAGAATTCCATCTTTTTCTTTTGGAATTTTTAAATCTCCAATTGCAATAGAAATACCTGCTTGAGTAGAGTATTCAAAACCTGCTTGCTTTAAAGAATCTGCTAATAAAACAGTTGCCTTTGGACCAACATTACGAAAACAAAAATCCATTAGCTCTGCTAAAGTTTTTTTATTCATAACTTTATTAACTACTTTAAAATCTAAATCTTTAGGTAATTTTCCACCTAAAATTGCTCTACCAACACTAGTTTCATAAAGAGTTCCTGCAATTTTTACTTTTACAGCTGCTTGTAAATTTACTAATCCTTGGTTGTATGCATATTCTACTTTATCAATAGAGCTAAATACTCTTCCAGTTCCCTTAGCTTCTAAATTAATACGAGTCATCCAGTATAAACCTAAAACCATATCCTGAGTTGGATTAATTACTGGTTTACCATTGGAGGGGCTTAAAATATTATTGGTAGACATCATTAACACGCGAGCTTCAATTTGTGCTTCAATAGATAAAGGTACATGAACAGACATTGTGTCACCGTCAAAATCGGCGTTAAAAGCTGCACAAACTAACGGATGTAATTGAATTGCCTTTCCCTCATGAAGTAGTGGTTCGAAAGCTTGAATACCTAATCTATGTAAAGTTGGAGCACGGTTTAACAAAACAGGATGCTCTTTTACAACCTCTGATAAAATATCCCAAACTTCATCTACGCCTTCATCAATTAATCTTTTTGCTTGTTTAACTGTTGTTACTAATCCGCGTTTTTCTAATTGGCCACAGATAAATGGTTTAAATAATTCTAAAGCCATTTTTTTAGGCAAACCACATTGATGTAATCTTAGGTGAGGCCCAACAACAATTACCGAACGGCCAGAGTAATCTACCCTTTTACCTAATAAGTTTTGACGAAAACGACCTTGCTTACCTTTTAAGGCGTCACTTAAAGATCGAAGTGGTCGCTTGTTTGCACCTGTAAAAACTTTTCCGCCACGACCGTTATCTAACAAAGCATCTACTGCTTCTTGTAGCATTCTTTTTTCGTTACGAATAATAATGTCTGGTGCATTTAAATCTTGTAATTTTTTTAATCTGTTGTTTCTGTTAATTACTCTTCTGTATAAATCATTTAAATCTGAAGTAGCAAATCTTCCTCCGTCTAAATGAACTAGAGGGCGCAAGTCTGGCGGAATAACTGGTAACACTGTTAGTATCATCCACTCAGGTTTGTTATTAGAACCTCTAAAAGATTCTACAATTTTTAAACGCTTAGAAAGTTTTTTCTTTGTTAGCTCTGATTTAGTTTCGCGAATATCAATACGCAATTGTCTTGATAAAAATTCAAGATCTAAAGAGCGTAGCATTTCAATCACAGCTTCCCCTCCCATTCCAACTCTAAAGTGGGGACCGTTTTCGTCTAAAGCTTCTTGGTATTCATTTTCTGACAAAACTTGCATTTCTTTTAATTCTGTTTCCATTGGGTCTAACACCATGTGAGATTCACAATACAAAACAGCTTCTAATTCTTTAAGAGTCATTCCTAATAAAGTAACAATACGACTTGGGAGTGATCTTAAAAACCAAACATGGGCTACTGGAGAAACTAAACTAATATGACCCATTCTTTCGCGGCGAACTTTAGAGCGAGTAACTTCTACTCCACATTTTTCACAAACAACGCCTCTGTACTTCATTCTTTTATATTTTCCGCAAAGACATTCGTAATCTTTTATTGGTCCAAAAATTTTAGCACAAAATAAACCCTCTCGTTCTGGTTTAAAAGTTCTATAGTTAATTGTTTCTGGTTTTTTTACTTCGCCAAAAGACCAACTTTTGATCTTTTCTGCTGAAGCTAAAGAAACTTGAATTCCTTTAATTGATAAAGGTGATTGTGGTTTGTCTAAAAAGTTAAGTAAGTCTTTCAAAAGAACTCCTGTTTTTTATTTTTTCTTTTTTGTTTGCTCTATTAATAAAAAGGTTTTAGCTATTAAAACCTTTTTCCTCAGAAATTACCGCTTTGTTATCTTCTGTTAAAATATCTGATTTTACTAAATTAATATCTAATGCCAAACTTTGTAGTTCGCGAATTAAAACATTAAAAGATTCTGGCAAGCCTGGCTCTAATACATTTTCTCCTTTAACAATACTTTCATAAATACGAGTACGACCTGCAACATCATCAGATTTTACTGTTAAAAATTCTTGTAAAGAATATGCGGCTCCGTAAGCCTCCATAGCCCAAACTTCCATCTCTCCTAGTCTTTGTCCTCCAAATTGTGCTTTACCACTTAATGGTTGTTGAGAAACTAAAGAGTATGGCCCAATAGATCTGGCATGTATTTTTTCTTCTACTAAATGATTTAGTTTTAATACATACATAATTCCAACAGTTACATCATTATGAAAAGCCTCTCCAGTTCTTCCGTCAAACAAAGTTGTTTGTCCTGTTTTTGGTAAGCCAGCTAAGTCTAACAAACTTTTAATATTATCTTCACTTGCTCCGTCAAAAACTGGAGTAGCTATGTGAACGCCATTTTTTGCTTGCTTTGCAATTCCTTTTAAAGAATTGTCGTCTGCTGTATTAATTTTTTCTTGTAAATCTTTATTTTGATAAATTTTATTTAATTTATCTCGCATTTTATTAGCATTAAATTCTTCAAGCATTTCTTCTAACTGGTTTCCTAAATCAAAAGCTGCCCAGCCTAAGTGAGTTTCTAAAATTTGACCAATGTTCATACGAGAAGGAACACCTAGCGGATTTAAAACCATATCAACAGGTCTGCCATCAGCTAAATAAGGCATATCTGCCTCTGGTAAAATACGAGAAACAACAACTTTGTTTCCGTGACGACCAGCTAATTTATCTCCAACTTGAATGCGTCGTTTAATGGCTACATAAACTTTAACAACTTTAATTACTCCAGGAGATAATTCGTCACCTCTAGATAATCTGTCTGATTTATCTCCAAAAATAACTTTAACTGCTTTTAATTTACTACGAACAGCTGTTACTATTTGAGTAACTTGTTTTTCTAAATCTGGAGTAACAGGAATGTAACTTAAAAACTCAAATGGAATAGCTTCTAAATCATCAGACCCAATTACTTGACCTTTTTTTAATAATTCAACAGATCCGTCTTCGTTTAAAAATTGATCAGAAGATTTTTGTCCAATTAATAAATCTTTAATGCTATCTAATGCAGCATTTTTAATCATATTTTCTTCGGTTAAAAGATCTTTAGCAATTTTTTCTTGTTTACTTTCTACAATAGCTTTGTGACGATCGTCGTCTCCAACTCCATCGCGATTGTAAATTTGTACATCGATTACTGTACCAACAACACCAGATGGAACTCTTAAAGAAGAGTCTCTAAAATCACCGGCCTTGTCTCCAAAAATTGCACGCAATAATTTTTCTTCTGGAGAAAGTTGAGTTTCACCTTTTGGAGTTACCTTTCCAACTAAAATACTACCAGGAGATACTTCTGCACCAATTCTAATAATACCGTTGTTATCAATGTCTACTAAATCACTATCGCTAATGTTAGCAATGTCTCTGGTAATTTCTTCGGCTCCTAATTTTGTGTCACGAGCTAAACATTCAAAGGCTTCTATGTGTATAGAAGTGTAAACATCTTTTTTTACTAATCTTTCAGAAATTAAAACTGAATCCTCAAAGTTGTAACCCATCCAAGGAGTAAATGCCACCAACATATTTTGACCTAAAGCTAATTCTCCAAGTTCTGTTGCTGGTCCATCTGCGATAACATCGCCTTTTTTTACAATGTCGCCAACTCTAACTAATGCTGTTTGATTAAAACAAGTGTTTTGATTTGTTTTGCGATATTTAACTAAATTATAAATATCTATATTTGCTCCCATAGCTCCTTTTTTAGCGCTACGACGAACTACAATACGATTTGCTTCTACCTCTACAACTGATCCTTCGTTGGAACAAACAATACTTGTTCCAGAATCACGAGCGATAAATTTTTCCATTCCAGTTCCAACTAAAGGAGCCGCAGATTTAATCATAGGCACTGCTTGTCTTTGCATGTTTGCGCCCATTAAAGCACGGTTTGCATCATCATGTTCTAAAAATGGAATTAATGCAGTTGCAACAGAAATTAATTGTCCTGGCGAAACATCCATTAACTCTACTTCTTCTTTTGCTACATTTTCATACTCACCCATTCTACGAATAGTAAGTTTGTCATCTTTTACTTTATTGCCTTCTCTATTTATTTGAGAAATTTTCTTATCTTTTTCATCTAGTGCTGACATATAAATAATGTCATCATTAATAACTGCATTGTTTACTCTTCTAAAAGGAGTTTCGATAAAACCATAATCATTAACTTTAGCATAAGTTGCTAAGGCAGATATTAATCCAATGTTTGGCCCCTCGGGAGTTTCAATAGGACATATTCTTCCATAATGAGTATGATGAACATCACGAACTTCAAAGCCGGCTCTGTCACGAGATAAACCGCCAGGCCCTAAGGCAGACAATCTTCTTTTATGAGTTACCTCTGATAAAGGATTAATTTGATCCATAAATTGTGATAACTGACCTAAGCCAAAAAATTCTTTAATTACAGAATTAATAGCACTTGAGTTTACTAAGTCATAAGGCATTACTGCTTCTAAATCTTGTTGGAATCCTACTTTTTCACGAATAGATTTTTCCATTCTAACTAAGCCTAAGCGATATTGGTTTTCTAGTAATTCGCCAACAGCTCTTACTCGTCGATTACCTAAATGATCAATGTCATCTATGTCGCCTTTTCCGTCTTTAATATTTAATAAAATTTTAACAGTAGATAAAATATCATCATTTGTAAGCACATGATGATCTAGTGGAGGGGGTGTTACTAAAGATTCAATTCTGTGATTAATTTTTAAACGACCAACCTTTCCTAAGTTGTAAGTATTTTCGTCAAAAAATAATCTGTTTAAAAATTTTGTAGCAGATTCTAAATCAGCTGGGTCGCCAGGTCGTTGTCTGCGATATAATTCTAAAATAGCTTCGTCTTTAGTTGAAACTTTATCTAACAATAAAGTATTTCTTAAATGATTTCCTACAGAAAATTTATCAAAAAATATAACAGAAAATTCTTTTAATTTTAATTCTGCAATAATATTTAAAACTTCTTCTGTAATATCTGTATTAACATCGGCTACAATTTCGCCTGTTTCTAGGTTAATAATTGGTTCAGACAAAGTAACGCCTAGTAAATTTTCTTTTTCCATTCTGACATCTTTAATTTTTGCCTGCTCTACTTTTTTAACAGTAGCTCTGGTGATACGACGACCACGAGAAACAATAATGTTGCCCTCTTTGTCAAAAATATCTGCCCCTGCTCTTTGTCCAAGCAGTGAATTTATATCTAATGCGTATTTATAAGTTCCATCTTTTTGAGGTTTTAAAATATCAGATTTATAATAATAATTTAATAAAGATTGATCGTCATAGCCTAAAGCTTTTAATAAAATAGTGGCTGGAAATTTACGACGCCTATCAATGCTTGCATATAATATATTTTTTTGGTCAAATTCAAAATCTAACCAAGATCCACGATAAGGAATCATTCGTGCAGAGTGAAGTAGTTTTCCAATAACACTTCCCTTTCCGTTATCATGTTCAAAAAATATACCTGGTGAACGGTGTAATTGACTTACAACTACTCTTTCGATTCCGTTAATTACAAATGATGCATTGTTTGTCATTAATGGTATTTCGCCCATATAAACTTCTTGCTCTCTTACATCTTTTACAATTTTTGGTTCGTCAGAATTTTTATTTGTTCTTTCTGAAATATCAAAAATAACTAAACGAAAATTAACTTTTAAAGAAGACGAGTAGTTCATTCCTCTTTGTAAACATTCTTCAACATCATATTTTGGCGACTCTAGTCGGTAACCTAAATATTCTAGTTGAATACTTTTGTTAAAGTCTACAACTGGAAAAACAGATTTAAATACTCCATGTAATCCTTGATCCAACCTTTTGTCAGAATCAAAGTCTGATTGCAAAAAGTTTTTATAAGAATCTCTTTGAAGATTAATTAAATTTGGTATTTTAATATCTACTTTTATTTTACCAAAATTATGTCGTAGACGAATTTGAGAGGCTGCGTACGGGATAGTGCCCATTGTATCTCCTAATTAATTAACTATTTTTCAACACACAAGTAACAAATATTTTTGGCTATTATTTATATATTAGCCAAAAATAAAAAATCATAAAAGCTTAAGCTATTTAACTTCAACTGTTGCACCAGCTTTTGTTAAAGCTGCTTTAATTTTTTCTGCTTCATCTTTTGGAATTCCTGTTTTTACAGGTTTCGGAGCAGCTTCTACTAATTCTTTTGCTTCTTTTAACCCAAGTCCTGTAATTGTTCTAACTTCTTTAATTACAGAAATTTTGCTATCTCCTGCTGCAGATAATACTACATCAAATTCTGTTTTTTCTTCAGATGCAGCAGCGGCACCAGCGGCTGGAGCAGCGGCAACAGCGGCAGCTGCACTTACTCCCCACTTTTCTTCTAATTCTGTTACTAATTTTGAAACTTCTAATACTGACATATTAGATAAAAATTCTACTACTTCTTCTTGTTTAATGGCCATTTTATTCTCCTTAATTATTGTTTATTGTTTACTGTTTATTTTTTTATATTTTTTTATATTTCTAAAACCTTAAGCTGCGTTATCTTTTTTTGCAGCTAATACCCTAACAAATTTACTAGGAACTTCGTTTATAGTTCTCACTAATTGAGTTGCTGGTGTAGTAAGTAAGCTTAGTAATTGTGATCTTAATTCATCTTTAGATGCCAAACTTCCAAGGTGAATAATTTGAGCAGAACTTAATTCTTGCCCCTCCATTATTCCTTTTTTTAGTTTAAATGCTTCTACAGATTTTGAACATTTACTAATTACCTTTGCAACAGCTGAAACTTCGTTATAAGCAAAAACAAAAGCATTTGTTCCTACTAAGCCTGAAGATAGTACTTCGTTACTTTCTTTGTGATCTTTTAAAGCTATGCGAGCTAGTGTGTTTTTAGTCACACGCAACTTTCCCTCACAAGAGCTAAGGTCTTTGCGGAGCTTAGTTACCTGAGATACATCCATGCCTTTAAAATCTACTAAAAAAGTAGCATTTGCTTCGGTTAAAGATTTAGAAATAGCATTAATTTCTAATGACTTTTTCTCTTTTGCCAACACCTTATATTCCTCCTTTTCTTTTTTTCAAAGAAACACTCAGGATCGTTTCGATAGGGTTTTTGTTTTAAGTTTTTTTCAAAACCCCTATTGTCTTAAACTGGCGCCTTCTTTTTGTTACTAACTTAATCTAAATGGCTGCTTGCGATGAAGCTACATCCATTTTTATACCTGGGCCCATTGTCATAGACAATGCAATTCCCTGTAAATAAATACCCTTGCTAGAAGATGGTTTAGCTTTTACCACTGTATCTAAAAATACTTTGTAGTTTTCTTTTAGCTTTTCTTCTCCTAAAGATTTTCTTCCAATTATTACATGAATAATTCCTGCCTTTTCTACTCGAAAAGCAAGTTTACCTTGTTTTTCAACCGTCACAGCTTTTGCAACATCTTGTGTAACTGTTCCAACTTTAGGACTTGGCATTAAACCACGAGGCCCTAAAACTTTTGCAACCTTTGCAACAGTTGACATTAAATCTGGTGTAGAAATAACTTTATCAAAATCTAACCATCCACCTTTAATTTTTTCTACCAATTCATCAGAGCCAACAAAATCTGCACCTGCATCTTGAGCTGCTTTAACTTTGTCACCTTTTGCAAATACAATTACTCTTATACTTTTTCCAAGTCCGTTAGGTAATGGAACCGAACCCCTTACCTGTTGGTCAGATTGTTTTGCATCAACGCCTAATTTAATAGCAACCTCTACAGATTCATCAAATTTAGCTGTTGCTGTTTCTAGTAAAAGCTTAAAGCCCTCGTCAAAACTATGCAGCTTATCTACTTCTACCATTTCTGAAATTTTTTTAAATCTTTTTCCAATACTCATAATTATACCTATTTAACCTCTAGTCCCATGCTATTAGCAGTCCCTTTTATTTGCGAAACTGCAGATTCTAAACTAGTACAATTTAAATCTACCAATTTAATTTTAGCAATTTCTTCTACTTGTTTTATAGTTATTGTCCCAGCCGTGTCTTTTTGAGGTTGAGCTGATCCACTTTTAATTTTAGAATAAGTTTTTAATAATACAGAAGCTGGTGGAGTTTTTGTAATAAAAGTAAAACTTCTGTCTTTAAAAACAGTTATAACAACTGGTATAATCATGCCAGCTTCTTTTTGAGTTTTTGCGTTAAACTGTTTACAAAAATCCATGATGTTAACACCATGTTGGCCTAATGCAGGTCCAATTGGAGGTGAAGGGTTAGCCTTACCTGCTTGAATTTGTAATTTAATTTGTCCTGTTATTTCTTTTGCCATAATTAAACCTTTTTACTAAATTAAATTTTTAACCTGTGTAAAATTTAGCTCAACCGAAGTTGGCCTTCCAAAAATACCCACTGTAACTTTTAATTTCATTTTATCCTCTGACACTTCTTCAACAACTGCATCAAATCCATTAAATGGTCCGTCTATAATAGAAATGGACTCTCCAACAGAAAAAGTAACTGCAACACTAACGCTTTTAGCTCCTTCTTGAACTTGTTTTGTTACTTTTATAACTTGATCTTCTGGAACTGGTTGAGGTTTGCCCTTTCCAACAAAGCCTCCAACTTTTGGAGTGTTTTTAACTACATGCCAAGAGCTTTCTGTTAAAACCATTTGAATAAAAATATATCCTGGAAAAAAAGTGCGGTCTTTTTCTTTCTTTTTACCTCGTGAAACTTCAACTACCCTTTCGCTTGGAATTAAAATTTCTCCAAAGTTATCTTCTAAATTTTTTAATTTAACCTGTTCTAAAATAGAGGCTTTGGCTTTAACTTCTTGCCCCCCAACAGTATTAATAATATACCACTTTTTTTCCACTTTTACCCCAAAAATACAAAATAACAAAAAATAAATACAGACTTAGTTACATCTATTTTTGATTTAATGCAATTAGTATTTTTTAATTAACAAAATAACTTAAAGTACTACTTGCTACTACATCAAAAATTCCCAAAACAACACCTGAAATTAAAAGCATAATACAACAAACTACTGTCATAGCAATTATTGCCTGTTTTCCACTCCAAACTACCTTTCCAGCTTCTTGAACAGCCTCTTTTAGCAATGTTTGTGCGTTAGTATTAAATTGTAAAATTAAAAATACTAAAAATGCTGCAAAAATAGGAAATCCATGGCTAAACCAATCTTTTTCATAAAGAACTGCAACTGATCCAAACACTGCGCTTAAAAGTTCTAGTAAAATACTAACAACAAATCCAACCAAAATAGAAAAGCTTAATACAGAGATAGTAATAATTTTTTTATATATAGTTTTCATAATATATCCTTAAAAGTGGCAGGACAGGAAGGATTCGAACCCTCAACCTATTGATTTGGAATCAACCGCTCTACCAATTCGAGCTACTGTCCTAAATAAAAAACTTAGAAAAATATATCTCTAAGATTTTATAAATTTATTAAAAACAATAGCTATTCAATAATTGAGGAAACAACCCCTGCACCAACAGTACGGCCACCCTCACGAATTGCAAATCTTAATCCTTTCTCCATTGCTATAGGTGCGATTAATTCTACAGTTACATCAATATTATCACCTGGCATAACCATTTCTACGCCTTCTTTTAAAGTCACAACACCTGTAACATCTGTTGTTCTAAAATAAAACTGAGGTCGGTATCCATTAAAAAATGCAGTGTGACGACCACCCTCATCTTTTTGTAAAATATAAGCTTCGCACTTAAATTTTTTGTGAGGAGATATGCTTCCAGGTTTGCATAAAACTTGTCCTCGTTCTACTTCTTCTTTTTTAACACCACGAATTAAACAACCAGCATTGTCGCCAGCCTTTCCTTCATCAAGAAGTTTTCTAAACATTTCAATACCTGTAACTGTAGTTTTTTGAGTGTCTTTGATTCCTACAATTTCAACTTCTTCTCCAACTTTAACAATACCTTTTTCAATACGGCCAGTTACAACAGTACCACGGCCTGAAATAGAGAAAACATCCTCTACCGGCATTAAAAATGGCTTGTCTACTTCTCTTGCTGGAGTTGGAATATATTTATCAACCTCTGCCATTAATTTTACAATAGATGGAGCCCCAATGTCAGAAGTGTCACCCTCTAAAGCTTTTAATGCAGAACCTTGAATAATAGGGATTTTATCTCCTGGAAATTCGTATTTAGATAAAACTTCTCTAATTTCTAATTCAACTAATTCTAATAATTCTGGATCGTCTACTTGGTCTACTTTGTTCATAAAAACAACCATAGATGGAACGCCAACTTGTTTTGCTAATAAAATATGTTCACGAGTTTGGGGCATAGCTCCGTCTGCTGCAGAAACTACTAAAATAGCTCCGTCCATCTGTGCTGCGCCGGTAATCATATTTTTTACATAATCGGCATGGCCAGGACAATCAACATGGGCATAATGTCTGTTTTCTGTAGAATATTCTACATGCGAAGTTGCGATAGTAATACCGCGCTCTCTTTCTTCTGGAGCTTTATCAATGTCATCGTAATTCATAGCCGTTGCACCACCAGACTCTGCAAGAACTTTAGTAATTGCTGCTGTTAAAGTAGTTTTACCATGATCCACATGTCCAATCGTACCTATATTAATGTGTTCTTTACTTCGATCAAATTTCTCTTTAGCCATGCTTCCTCCTAATGGTATTTTACTAGCTGTGACATTGTTATATTCCAACAAACACCTTGTTTCTACATTTAAAAAATGTCAAGCTTTTTTGGAATAGCAAAAAGGTCTTTTTAAAATATCAAACAGACATTTTTTTTAAAATATCAAAAGCCCTCGTAGCTCAGTGGTAGAGCGCATCCTTGGTAAGGCTGAGGCCATGGGTTCAATTCCCGTCGAGGGCTCCAGTTAGTTTTAAAATAAATCTTTATAAAGTTAGACCTATTGCTCAGGCACTCCTGCGGAGTGAGTCGCAATAGGTCTAACTTTATAAAGATTTATTTAAAGATTAAAAATTTATTTCTGGGGCTCTCTGCAGAAAGATTTATTTAAAGATTAAAAAATTTATTTCACTTTTCTCTACAATAAAAATTAAAAAAATTTATTTTTAGCCTGTCCAATTGCGACTCACTCCGCAGGAGTGCCGGAGCAGTTGGACAGGCTAAAAATAAATTTTTTTAATTTTTTGTGAGTTTGACAGGGGGTTTTTGTTGGTGTTTAAATTAGTTTACTCTTAGCGGGAGTAGCTCAATTGGTAGAGTATCAGCCTTCCAAGCTGAGGGTTGCGGGTTCGAGACCCGTCTCCCGCTCCAAATTTTTTTGATCCGAGGTCATGACCCTCAAATATGGGTTTATTGGTAGTTTATGATTTTTAAAATTATTTGCAAATATTTAATAATTATTACTTAATGTGGTATGTATTTTAAAATAAAAAATAATTCTGCTTTAATTATTATCCTTGCTTTGGCTTCTTGCCAAAATTCTTCTGACTTAAAATTTAAAAATCATATTAAAATAGGCATAGAGCAAAAAATAAAAAATCTTAATCCATTAAAAGCTACAGCGGCCTTGGATATGCGATTGGGAGGTTTAATATTTAGCTCATTTGTTAAGCTTGATAAAAACCTTACTGTTACTGGAGATTTGGCCAAATCTTGGAGCTATAAAAATAATATTTATACTTTTTTGTTAAAAAAAAATATTCGTTTTTCCAATGGGAGGGGTCTGACTAAAGAGGATATTGTTTTTAGTTTTAATGCGTTTAAAAATCCTAAATGTATTTTTCATCATGCTTTTTCTGTTATAAAAAAAGTAAGTGTAAAAAAAAATTTAAAAACTAAAAGTTTTATTGTTAAATTATTTTTAAAAAAATCTTCTGCAAAGTTTTTAAGGGCAGACCTCCCTGTTTTAAAAATTTTACCTAAAAAAGAATTTTTACAAAATAAAGATTCTTTTAATCAACTTCCAATTGGGACTGGCTCTTATTATATAAATAAAGCCAAGTCTTATAACATTGAGTTAAAACCAAATGTCCACTCAAAAAATCCTGGAAAAACTTCTTTATTATTTAAAGTTGTGCATGATAATACCACTCGTTATCAAAAATTACTAAAACAAGATATCGATATAAGTTTTAATAATACAGAAATTATTAAAGTAACCGAACTTAAAAAAAATTCTGATTTTAAAATTTACACAAGCCCTGGATTGTCGGTTGTTTATTTACTTTTAAATTTAAAGCATCCTCTTATTTCACAAATTAATATGCGAAAAGCTATTAAAAATAGCTTAGATGTAAAAAAAATTATTAAATACAAATTAAAAGGTTTTGCAAGTCACGCGCGATCTTTATTAAACCCTAATCATTTATTTTTTAACACTAAATTAAAAACTTATAATTTTAATTTAAAAAAAGCAAAAAAGTTTTTACAAAAAATACATTTATCTCCAATAACTTTAAAAGTTAGTAGCAAACCTAGCTCGATTAATTTTGGAAAAATTTTATCTCAGCAAATTAAACAATCTGGAATAAATATTAAATTAAAAAGTTTGGAATGGGGTATTTTATATAAAGATTTAAAAAATTCTAATTTTGACATTGCTCTTATGAGCTGGTCTGGAGTAATTGACCCAGACATTTACCGCATAGCCTTTCATAGTTCTGAGTGGCCTCCAGGCAGAAATAGATCTTTATATAAAAACTTAAAATTAGATAAACTTTTAGAGCGCGGCATATATGCTTTAAATTTAAATAGTAGAAAAAAAATATACAACCAAGTGCAAAAAATTATATCAAAAGATGTTGCAGTTATACCTTTGTGGCATAAAAAACAAATTATCATAAGTCACAAAAATATCTTGGATCTTGTGCCATCTTTAACAGAAAGTTTTTCGCCTTTAGTTAATGTTATCAAAAAAAAATAGTTAATATTAATTAAATAAAAAATTTACTTAAAAAAAGTTAAAAACAATTTTAATTTAACGGCACTTTAAGAGAAATTAAAAAATCTAACGACTTTATAGCATATTTATTAGATGGCTTTACTGCAAATTTATGCCCCTCTAAAAATACTAATGAATTTGATCTTAGTTTTTTTGGGCTGACAATATATATAGATGCCAGATCTCTAGATGGCTTAAATTTTAATTGCTTATTATAGTCTGTGTTCCTAGCCAATAGGCTTATTGGAAAAAGTGCGATGCTGATGCTTGCAATAATAATTTTAGTCATATAAAACTCCTTGCAATATATTTCGGCTAGACTAGACTAAAGTTTATTATAATTTTTAAAAAATGATGAAAAGTATGTCAAATTTTTATACAATTTTGCATGTCTCAACATAAAAATCTTTTTCCGCTAAGCTCTGACAACATTAAACACTCTGTTAACTTAAGCAAAACAAAACTAAACTTTGTAGAACCAAAAGCTATTAGGGCGCTTGTTGCGTTAATGGATATGAATGCAACTTTGGGAGGTGCAGCCAGCCATTTTGGTGGTCCGTCTGCTTTTGCAGAAATTTTTTCTAGCGTTTTTCAATCAATGATAAGCAATTCAGAAAAAGATAATAAAAAATATTTTGAAAAATTTCATTTTATTAATGATGCCGGTCATTGCGAAAATGCACTCTACGCATTAAGACATTGCTATGGTCAATTAAGTTTGCAAGATTTAAAAGGATTTAGAAGCAAGCAAAGTAAATTAACAGGACACGGCGAAAATCATATTTTTCCAGAAGGAGTTTATTTAAGTAATGGACCGCTTGGCTCAAGCTTGGCAATTGCGCAAGGGCTGGCAGTTGCTGAAAAATTAAATAAAACTAATAAAATAAGTATAGTTAGTATTTCTGACGGAGCTTGCATGGAGGGGGAGGCAAAAGAGGCTTTGTCTTCTATCCCCGGTTTATATAAAAAACAAAAAATGTCTCCTTTTATTTTATTAATTAGTGACAACAACACTAAACTTTCTGGCCGTATAGATGAGGGGTCTTTTTGCATGAAGCAAAACTTAGAAAATTTAAAAAACATAGGATGGGAATATAAAAAAATACAAAATGGAAATAATCTTTTGGAGGTATCTTGTGCAATTGATGAAGCTATTGCAGCTGCATCAAATAATATAATAAATAAACCAATAGCTTTACACTTTTGCACAGTTAAAGGCTTTGGAACAAAAGACACTGTTAGCTCTTCTTCTGGAGCCCATGGATTTCCTTTAAAAAAACCTACGCAGCTTTCTGATTTTTTATCAGAAATTTATTCTCAAAAAAATAATGGAAGTGCATCTACTAATATTGTTCCAAAAATATTTACAGATTGGATGTCTGAACTGATTAAAGATTATGATAAAGAGCAAAGCTCTTTAAAAAAAAATACTAATATAGATAAAAAAGAAAAAATTCAAGCAGGCGTTAGCAAAGCTTTAATTAGGGCTAAAACAGAAGGTTTAAAAATTTTTTCTGTAAGTTCTGACTTGCAAGGTTCAACTGGGTTAAAAACTTTTCATGATAATTTTCCTAATGACTTTATAGATATTGGAGTTGCGGAATCAAATATGATTAGCTTAGCTGCTGGATTATCAAAAGAGGGGTTTATTCCAATAACAGATACTTTTGCTCAATTTGCAATAAGCAAAGGTTGGTTGCCACTTGCAATGGCAAATTTGTCGCAAGCTCCAGTGATTGGAATTTTTTCTCATATAGGATTTCAAGATGCAGCCGATGGAGCGTCTCACCAAAGTTTACAATACTTAGCTTTAACTTGCAGTTTGCCAAATACAGAAGTTTATTGTTTAAGTTGCAGCTCAGAATCTGAAGAATTAGTTTATCAAAGTATTGTGCAGTTTAATAAAGATAGAAAAGATGGAAAAATTCCCAAAACTTATTTATTTTTTTTAGGAAGAGAAAACTTTTTACCATCTTATACAAAAAATAATGATTATAAGTTAGGACAAGCACAAATTGTTTTTGATAACTCTGAAAAATATCAAACTTCAGCATTAATGATTATCAGTCTTGGTCATTTATTGCCAGAGGCTTTAGAGGCTGCTAAAAAATTTGAAAAAGATAATCAAAGCTGCATTATTATTAACCCTTCTCGTTTAGACAAATTAGATATAAAATTAATTACAAAAATTTTAAAAAAATGTGATTATAAAGTTATTACAGTAGAGGATCATAAAAAAAATGGCGGGCTTGGAAGTTTATTTAGTCAGAGTGTTTTAGAGGATACAGGCTGCGGAGTTAATATTAAGTTAAAAAGTTTATATGTAAAAGCAAATTTTGGAAGAAGCGCTTACTCAGCAAAAGATTTACATCAAATTAATAATATAGATAGCCTTAGTATTTACAAAGAGGGGTCTGATTTACTGTAATAGGGTTTTTGTTTGTTGTAATAGGGTTTTTGTTTGTTGTAATAGGGTTTTTGTTTTAATACAAAAAATTAAATTTTATCTTTAACTGTTTTTAATATATTTTGTTTTATTTTTTTTAAAGTTAAAATTTTATTTGTGTAATAAACCTTTTGCTCTGTATTTTTGCCAATTTCAAATCTTTGTAGACCTAAATCTCTCCATATAGAAAAATTAAATTTCCATTGAATAAATTCTTGCATTGATCTAAGAAATTGACCTTCATTAATTTCTTTTGATTTATATAAGTTATTTAATCTGCTATACATTTTAGATGAAATTATTTGGCCCATTACCCAAGGAAAGGTTTGAAAAAATTCACTTCTTTCACTTTGTGTAAAATATAGCATAAGTCTTATAGTTTCTTGATAAATATGCTTTTTAACTATTTTTATTAAAATCATAGTTTTTAATTTTTCTTTATCCTCTGCAGATTGTATATTTTTTTTATTTAATTTTTTAAACCCTCCAAGGTTTATGTAAAAATCTTTATCTAAAGCTTGATCAAGCTCTAAAAATAAAGCAGGTAATTTTTTAGAAATATTTTTTAAAAAAGTTATAGCTTTTTGTGAATCTTTTGTTTTAACTAATGGTTTATGTAAAAAGTTATCCAACATTTTTGCTTTTGTTTTTAATAAACCAGAAAAAAATATGTCGTAAGATCGTTTTTTGTTCAAAACAATTTTATATAATCTTGACTTCATAAATAATAATTCTTTTTTTAATTGATTAACTTTTTCTTTTTTAAGATTATCTGATTTTATTTTGTTTTTTAATATTTTTGTTTTATTATATAGTGGGGCAAATGATGCATATCTATAATCTTTTGATATTAAAAAATTTACTTCTTTTTTGATGCTTTGTTTTTTATGATCTTGAATAGGCTCTATCGCTAAATAATAAAAATAATACGCATAAGACAAAGACGACAAAAATGTAGATGGCTCGTATTCTCTATTAAACAAAGTAGACTTACGGGTAATAAATCTGGTTGGCCTAATAAATGTATTATATTTTAAAAAATGTATAGGAGCTATAGAAAAGTTTTTTTGTGGGTCTAAGCTTAATGAATCAGCAAATAACTTTCTAGTTATTTTTTGATTTGTTGAGCTGATTACTTTGTTAATTTTTCCAAAAATAGTTAAGTCTTTAAATTCAGCATTAATGCTTTTAACTATTAATCCAGAAAATATTTCTTTATTTTCTAGCCTAAGACTATCTTTAACTAAAATTTTTATAGGATTGTCTATATAATATTTTATTATTTTTTCACTTCTGTCTTTTAAGCTATCTTTAAATAAATTTAAACAAATTAGGCTTTGGGCCTGAATAGGTACAGCAAATAAAAATACTATGAAAAATTTAACTATATAAAAATTTTTTTTAATAAACATATTGTTTATTAGCAAATACAGGGCCACAATTAAAATAAAAACTGTGCCAAAATGAAACACTATTTGTTTATTAGCTTTATTTTAACAATCTTTTTAACTCTTATGTCTGTTATTGTAACTGGCAAAGAACAAATTATAAGCTTAACTAGCTTTAATGTTGGGCTTGCTCACGGATTTGTTCCATACTCCAGCAAAAGACTCCCCTTGCTGATTGAAAAATTAAAACATTCTAAAAGTGATGTAATCTGCTTGCAAGAGGTTTGGTCAAAAAAAGACAGAAAAAAATTATTAAGTTCATTAAAAGATAATTATCAGCATCAATTTTATTCTCCAATAATTAGTCACAAAACAAAAAAACAGCCGAGTTGTTATCCTTGGGATTTATTAGGAAAAAATAAATTTATTAATTGCATGGCAGGTAATTGTTTATCAAAAAAAGGTTCTTTGTTTACAGATTGCGTTGTTAAAACATGTAAACCACATTTAACTCAATTAAAAAATAATAAAAAAGAATGCGCCAATGCGCTGATGGCTCAAGTTGGAAAATCTCCATTACAGGCATTAAGGGCTGTAATGGATCCATTTAAGCCTGCCAATATATTTACTTACAATGGCTCTACTGGGCTTTTATTGCTTTCTAGGCTTCCATTAACTAATAAAAAAATATTAAGTTTGCAAAAAATTTCTAATTTAACAAAAAGAGAGGCCTTAATTGCCACTGTTAAAATTAATAAAAAAAAAATAAAAATTACATGCACGCACTTAACTTCAGATCTTAGCAAAGTTGCGCCATACACTGGTATCTTTAAGTCATGGGGTGAAGAAAATTTTAAACAGATAAAATATATTTTAAATAATTTAAAAAAAGATAATATCCCAAGTATATTAATGGGTGATTTTAATTGTTCGTTTTTTAATTATAAAAAAAACACTAGTTCAAAATTACAAGATAACTGCCAAAATATAATTGATAATAATTTTTTACTACCGACTAAAAATCTTCTTCCTAGTTGCAGTTATTGTAAAGATAATAGCTTAGCGGGAGTGTCAAAAAATTTTCTTATAGATCATATTTTTGCAAAAAATTTAAAACATATATCTACTAAAATTGTTTATAAAAATACTGTCAAATTAAATAGCTTATTGTACGGCGACATAAAAAAAATTAATTTATCAGATCATTACGGAGTGCAAAGTATTTTTAAAATACTAAATAGTACTCATAAAAAATAAATTAAAATACCAGCTAGTTAATGTGGCTCCAAAAAATAAATATAAAAAAGTAGCCACTACAATGTATGGGCCAAATGGAATGGCTTGGTTTAGTTTTTTTTTAGAAATTAATAAAATTAAACCTCCAAACAGTAAGCCAACAAAGCTTGAAACTAAAATAATAAATGGTATTGCCTTCCATCCTAAAACTGCGCCTATCCATGCTAAAAGTTTAATGTCTCCGCCTCCTAGGCCTTCTTGTTTTTTTAAAATAAAATATAAATAAGCTGTTAGCCAAAAAAATCCACCTCCAAATAATATTCCTAAAAATGCATCAATAATACTTCTGTCGGGATTTAACAATCCTCCAAATAAGCCCACAACTATTCCGCCCAAACTTAAAACATCTGGTATAATCATGTGGTCTAAGTCAATAAAGCTAATGCTAATTAAACCGAAAGTTAAAATTATTAGTTCTAATAAATACCATTGAAAGCCAAATTTTATATAAATACTTGTAAACATTATTGCCATTAAAAGTTCTACAATTGGGTAACGAACAGAAATTTTATTTTTACAATGTCTGCACATTCCTTTTAAAAAAATCCACGATAAAACAGGAATGTTGTCATGCCATGCAATATTTTTTTTACATTTTGGGCATGAGCTGGGAGGCTTAACTACACTTTTTTTTAAAGGAAGCCTGTAAATTACTACATTTGCAAAACTACCCCATATTAATCCTAAAAGAAAAATATAAACTGCATAAATATCTATCATTAGTTTCTCCTATGCTAAATCTTTTTTTGTAAAAATAAAAAAAGATAGTGTTAATAAAAAAGCACAGAGTACTGCTGAGTATAAACTTGCGCTTAAAATAATATTACTATCTACCAAGTTGTTATAAATTACATCTGATCGCCAATTAAACCGCTCTAAATTAGGAACAACATAAAACAAATTATCTGATATAAATTTAAAATGTGCAAGATGCCCCTTGTTTACAAAATAATTAAAGCTTTCTATCCAGTGGCCTACAAAAAAAACTCCTATGCTAAAACTAATAGCTAAAAATACTTTTGATAAGCTGCTAAAAAATAAAGTTAAAGATGTTAAAACTGCTGCTTCTAAAATAATTCCATAAATTGCAATAAAAAAAGACATTGTAACAGGCACAGACATTACAGTCATAATTCCAAAAAGAATTAGTGACAAGCCTAAAAGCAAACTAATAATTACCATTAATAAGCCTACAAACTTTCCTAAAATAAAAGTGCTTCGACTTAAAGGTCTTGTTAAAAGAGTCATAATTGTTCTATTTTTTAATTCTTTTAATACCAGGCTACTCCCAATAAAAATAGATAGTATAACCGAAGAAATATGAATTGCTGTTAATCCAAAATTTAAAGTAATTCTAGATTTTTCGCCAAAGCTTAAATCACTTAATGCTATGCTTATGCCCATTAAAATTACAGAAAATACAATTAAAGAATAAAGAATTTTGTCTCTCATAATTTCTTTAAAAGTATTAAGTGCTAAAATATTAATAATCAACCTGTCTCCTTAAAAATATAAAATACTATTTATTTACTATGTGTTTACTGTGTGTTTGCTGTGTGTTTAGGGCCATGTTAACAAAAACTTCTTCAAGTGATGGTCTAACGGCTTTAAATTCAAAAATTATAGCACCTTTTTTTATTAGCTCTTCTATTTTACTTTGCATTAAAGATAATTCTTTTAATTTTAAAATATGTTTTTCTGAATTTAAACTATAGTGTAATTCATAGCCCGATTGATAAGTTTTTAACAGCTCTTCTGTTTGCCCTTCATATAATAATTTAGATTCTTTTAAAATAACTAAATTTTGACTAATTTTTTCTACATCGTCTAATAAATGACTGCTAAAAAAAATACTTTTACCTTTTTTGGCTGTGTCTTTAATAATTTCGCTAATGTAATGTCTTCCGTCTGGATCTAGCCCAGACATAGGCTCATCTAAAATTAATAAATCTGGATCATGGATTAAGGCTTGGGCAATTCCTATTTTTTGAAGCATTCCTTTGGAGTAAGATCCAAGTAATTGATCTTTGTAATGATACAAATCTAATTTTTTAAGCAGTGATGTGGACTTAATAATAATATTTTGGTTAGACATTTTAGATAATTTTCCATAAAATTTTAAAAACTCTAATCCAGTTAAGTAATTATAAAAATAAGGTCGCTCTGGCAAAAAGCCTATTTTTTCTTTAACTGCTAAAGATATTTTTTTTTTATCAAAAAATAAAATTTCGCCAGAGTCAGGGATGCATAAATCTAAAATACATTTTATTGCTGTAGTTTTACCAGCTCCGTTGCCACCTAAAAAACCAGTTACTGTCCCCTCTGGAACGCTAAAACTTAATCCGTTTAAAACTTTTTTATTTTTTTTATAAAAAGAGGTTTTATATGTTTTGTGAAGATCAGAAATTTTTAAAACAGACAAGCAGGTTTCTCCTAAAATTATATCAATTAAATACACAAGTATTACTTATTTAGCTTAATATAAAACATAAGCATTTGTATATAAAATTAATGTCTTAATTTAAAATAAAAATTACAGTCTATAAACGGAAAATTGTTTTTTATTTTTATATTCTAAGGCCATTGTAATTACTTGGGCAACAGAATCCTCTGTAATGCATGGAATAGAATACTCAATACAACTTCTGCGAATTGCCCTGCCCGAACTATGTAATTCTTGCCCTGATGGAGTATTAATAACTAAGCTAATTTTTTGAGAACAAATGCGATCAACACAATGCGGTTTAGGCTCTGTAATTTTATTAACAAAAAAAACATTTTTTATACCTTCGTCTATTAAAAATTGAGCAGTTCCACGAGTTGCTGATAATAGGTAGCCTAAATCTTGTAATTTTTTTATAGTACCTAGTAATTTTTTTTTATCTTTATTTCGCAAAGACAAAAATACTTCGCCACAGCTTGGAAGCCTTATATATGAGGCCTCAAAAGCTTTATACAAAGCTTCTGAAAAAGTTTTTCCCCTTCCCATAACCTCACCTGTTGATTTCATCTCTGGACCTAAAATACTGTCTACTCCAGAAAATTTATTAAATGGAAAAATTAAAGCTTTAATACAAATATGTTTTATATTCTTCCAAGAAATATTTAATAAATTTTTTGAAATATCTTTTTTATTATGTCCAAGTAATGCCTTTGCGCCTAAGTCCATAATGCTTCCATCAATTGCCTTAACCATAAATGGGAGGCTTCTGGATGTTCTTGGATTGGCTTCTAAAATATAAATTTTGTTATCTTTAATTGCAAATTGAATATTTAAAAAACCTTGAATTTTTAATTCTGTTGCAAGTATTTTGCTAATAGATTCAACTTGTTCACACATAATTTTTTTTAATCTTTGTGGAGGAAGTATGCTCATGCTATCGCCACTATGAACTCCTGCAAATTCAATATGCTCCATAATTCCTACAACAAAATTCCAATCACTTCCTACAATTAAATCAACATCTAGCTCTAATGCATTTTCTAAAAATTGATCAATTAAACATAAATTATTTACAGAAATATGATCTTTGTATTTTAAAAAATATTGTTTTAATTCTTTTTCATTATGCACTACTCGCATACGCTTGCCGCCAAGCACATAACTTGGTCTACAAATTACTGGGTAAGAAATTGTATTAACAAATTTTAATGCCTCTTTTAAAGATGACAGCATTTTAGATTTTGAAATATTTAAATTTAATTTATTACAAACTTTTTTAAATAAATCTCTGTCTTCTGCATTTTGCAAAGTTTTAATAGAAGAGCCTAATGGTTTACAAAATTGCTCTAAAGATTTTGCTAAGTTTAAAGAAGTTTGGCCTCCACATTGATAAACAAAAGACTTTGGTTTAAGTAAATAAAATAACTCAGAAACATGTTCTTTTATTAGTGGAATAAAAAATAAACAATCTGCGGTATCGTAATCTGTTGATACTGTTTCTGGATTAGAGTTTAACATTAATATTTTTTTATTTTCTTTTTGTAATGCTTTTACAGTTTTTACACAATTATAATCAAATTCAATGCTTTGCCCAATTCTGTTAGGACCGCTGCCAATCATTACGATAAAATCTTTAATTAAATTTAAATTTTTGTCTTTGTCTCCCTCTCCCCAATAAGACATATAATAATAAGGGGTTGATGATTTAAATTCACCAGAGCAAGTATCAATATTAAAACATCCTGGATTAATATTATTTTTCCATCGATACTCTTGTATTTTTTTTTCTGTATTTAATTCTGTATCTGTCAAAAGTTTTGCTAATGTAAAATCAGAAAAACCTTTTCTCTTTGCTTTTAAAATTATATTACTTGCTTTATTAGTATTTTTGTTAAAAATTAATTTATTGTTTACAGCTTTTGATTTAATTTTTTTTTCTGTGTCTACCAAATTTTTAATTTGATCTAAAAACCATGGGTCAACATAGGTACTTTGTTGAACTTCATCAATAGAAAGCTCTTCTCTAAATGCCTGTGCAATTTGATAAATTCTATTGCTACTTGGTCGTGCTAATTTTTTTTTAGAAAATATAACTTCTGGAAAAGCTTCTAAATATTCTTCTAATGAAAGTAAAGCTGATTGCAAAGATTCTTGAAAAGTTCTGCCTATGCCCATGGCCTCGCCAACACTTTTCATCTGTGTTGTTAGCTCATCTAATGCGCCTGTAAATTTATTAAAATTAAAATAAGGAACTTTTACAACTACATAATCCAAAGATGGTTCGTAACACGACAAAGTAGTTTTTGTAATATCATTATTTATTTCATTTAAATTATAACCAACAGCTAATAAAGCTGCAATTTTAGCAATTGGAAAACCAGTGGCTTTGCTAGCTAAGGCAGACGACCTACTTACTCTTGGATTAACTTCAATAACTACTCGCTCTCCAGTATTTGGATTTACTGCAAACTGAATATTAGCTCCGCCAGATTCTAATCCTAAGTAATCAATAATTTTATAAGCTTCTGTTCGCATTTGTTGATAGTCAAAATCTGATAGAGTTTGTTGAGGGGCTACAGTAATGCTGTCACCAGTGTGAACTCCGCATGGATCTAAGTTTTCAATTGAGCATACAATTACAAAAGTTCCCTTTGAGTCTCGCATAATTTCTAATTCAAATTCCTTCCAACCATAAATACTTGGCTCTACAAGAACTTCTGCTGTTGGACTTTCGTGTAATGCATTTGCTAATTTTATTTTATATTCTTTTAGTGAATGACATAGCCCTCCACCTCCACCTCCCAAAGTATAATTTGGTCTTAAGATTACTGGAAATTCTAAAGTTTTTATTTTTTCCATTCCATCTACAAAACTACGGACCATAAAGTTGTTTACAGATTTTGCACCCACAGCTTTTAAAGCTTGGTCAAATTTTTCGCGATCCTCTGTTAGTTGAATTAATTTTACACTTGAGCCTAATAACTCGATATTTAATTTTTTAAATATTCCAGCTTTGTCTAAACTTAATGCTAAGTTTAAAGCAGTTTGCCCTCCAAGACTTGCAATAACTCCGTCTGGTTTTTCTTTTTCTAAAATTTTAATAACAAATTCTGTTGTTAAAGGTTCAATATAAACACGAGTTGCTAAATCGGTATCTGTCATAATTGTTGCAGGATTTGAATTAACTAAAATAACTTCAAAGCCATCTGACATTAAAGCTTTGCAAGCCTGAACACCGGAGTAATCAAACTCACAAGCTTGACCTATGGCTATGGGGCCACTGCCTATAATGAGTATTTTTTTAAGATTTTTTTTTTTTGGCACTGTGAGTAAAAGCTTATCATAGCAAAAGACTTTGGGGTATAATTTATTTATAGTGAATTTTATTATTATTTTTTTTTTATTTTTTATTTTTTCAATTAACTCTAAGGCTTGCGAAACACAAAAGATTGGATTTAACACAAAAAATATAACGGATATAGCCAATATTTTAATGGATGTTGAAAAAAAAAATATTAACACGCAGTTTGAATCTTATAAATGCAGCAATGCTTTTAGCAAAAAAAAAGAACCTGTGTCTTTAAAAACAGCAAACAAGATGGTTGCATTAATACAAGAAAATAATTCACAATTAAAACAACAGTGCGACAAGGCTAAGCCTCATGATTGTTTTAAACACGGCACATCTATTAGCACAGAAATGCCTCCCGTAAAAACAAAATATAGTATTGTTTTGATGCATGGTTTATACGAGAGTCCCGTTAATTTAAAACATACACAAGAAATGTACGCAAGCATGGGCTTTAATGTTATTAACTTAAGACTTCCTGGCCATGGAACAAAAGATAACAAAGTTATAAAAAAAATTAAATGGCAAGATTGGGATAAAAAAATGAAGCAAGCTTTAAAACTTGCAGAAGAGTTAGGTGATAAAGTTATTGTGCATGGTCATTCAACTGGAGGTTTGCTTGCACATAAAGCAATGCTTGATTATTCTGATTCACCTAAAAATAATACAAAAATACATGGACTAATAACTTCCTCTCCTGCATTAAAAATTTCTGATTCAAGCAAAATAAAAGCTTACGGGGGAACTTTTTTAAATACTTTAGGTTTAAACAAATTAACTGAGTCAATATCAAAACATCCTCCAGAGCCTGGAATAGAGGTTAACAAATTATCACATTATTTACAAAAAAAATATTCTCCAACAGCTTATAATTATGTTGCCGATCCTTATGCTGATTTAGAAGATACAGAAAATATTAGCGATGATGAATTAGAAGATGCGTCAATAAAAGAAATTTATGGTAAAGTTAAAAATATTCCAATTTTACAAATAGGCTCTGATCATGACTCAGTTGTAGTGCCAGAATATAATAATAAAGTTATGAAGTTTTTAAAAACCAAAACAAATGCTTTAAATATTTCGCCAAACAAATGCTTTGATGAGATTTTAAAAAATTATAATATTTATGCTGCAACAATGTATCATGACATTTCTTCTGATTTTTTAAAATTTAAAAAAAGTCTTTTGGTTAACACGCTTATAAAAGCAAAAAAAAATAAGTGTGCAATAAGTTTGCAAAAAGAACAATTACAAGTGCTAGAGTTTATTGATAAAAATTTTCCAGGAAGATGTGATTAAGTTAAAAGCTTGTTGGAGTCTTTTTTGTTTTTATAAACAAAAAAGACATTGCTAATTACAACAATGTCTTTGTGATTTTATAGTTTTGATAAGCTAATTATTTATTAAATTTAGTACTTTAAATTATTGCAAATAATATCTTTTTTATCGTTTTATTATAAACTTTGCAAATAATTTATATTTTTACTGATAACATAATTTATTTACTTTAAGTAAAAAAAGTTAGAAATAGTAACTTTTTCAATGTATCTTTAAGTACTTGCTTTTAAGAACTCCAAGATGATAAAGCTATCTTTAATAATTAAAACTTTGGAGGTAAAT